>Ga0325411_1003986_pt1 | contig 16602 bp, 11 predicted proteins | sample PopdelMetagenome_13_FD_206181 | JGI IMG/M metagenome (GOLD analysis project Ga0325411, IMG submission 206181) | Populus deltoides microbial communities from Bellville, Georgia, United States - Xylem-PdIQD-R4 | ecosystem: Host-associated > Plants > Phyllosphere > Stem > Wood/Secondary xylem...
TGGCGAAGTTGTGTTTTCCTTCGTTTTCTAATCCGAATGAAGACTTGGATAAGGCCCAAGCCAGCATTGGAATTTTGCCTGCTGACTTCAAAGAGCTAGTTTTTAACAGTCAAAACAATGGGGGCGGCCTTTGGTTTCAGAGATCTAGTGCGTCCTGTTACTCTTGCCTGCCTGACTATTTAAAGCCATAAAAAAATGGCGAATATCCTCGTCATACCTAAAATCTTATAGCATGCTGCATGGGACCACTTGTCTCGATATTGTGCTAAATGGGGGGAGGCCGATCTGCCCCAGAACCGTGTGTATAGTTTTTCCATGCCAAACTTGAATTAGTGGAAGTCAAATACAGAGACCAGCAGACTATGTTTTACAGCGTCAACACAGCACGCTTTTTTTTTCTTTTTTTTTAATATGGGAACTTATCTTCCTTTATGTTGGTAGATCTTGAGTTACGTCGACTTTTCCAATTCACAGGGAGAGAAGGGGGATCTTGTTGACTGGTGAGGAGGCGCTGCAAATGGAACTAATTCCTGTAGCTGCCTGGACCTGGAGGATGGCTGAACAACAAGAACTAAATCCAGCCGAGCATTTCCATGGAAAGAAAAGGAATCCAGCCCTTCATGAGCTCACAACAGCCTACTAAAACTAGGTTTTGCTACTTTGCTCAAGAACTAGCCTGCTTGTTTTCCACAGAGCCCGAGTCCCCTTTCTATCAATCTTTTCTTCTTCTTTTTCTGAACCAACAAAGCTTGTTGAAAGCACCCATTGTACTCTCCAGTACTGTCCACAACCAAAACCAGAAGCCTGGAGCAGTTAGTTGTACATTATTGACTTGTAGTTATTTTTTCTAAGATGATCGAAATTTGAGTCCTCAACTACAACGAAGCAGCAGCAGAAATTGAAAGCTGACCTGGTTTCTGGTCAAAAAAAGAAAAAAAAAAGGGTCAAGTTGTGCTTTCCTCCGTTTTTTAAACGGTTTTCAATTTCGACATGTTTGTTAGACGGTGATAAATATTGTTTTTTAAATTATTTTTTTTATTTAATAATGTATTAAAATAATATATATTTTTAATTTTTAAAATTTATTTTTTAGTATTTAAAGAAAAACTTAAAAATAATTACTTCAGCATCACTTCAATTCAATTATTAAAATCAAAATGATATTTTACAGTAACGAATATCTTTATAAATCTTATCAAAATGATATAGAGAATCCAAGATACGAGAAGAGAAAAAAAAACTTGTTGTTTTAATAAAATAAAAAATTACTTTTTTATATAGGTAATATCTCAGTTATTTCCTTTAGGTTATCTTCTAAGTCTTCAACCAAGTTCATTTTTTATACATAATCTAATAACCAACAATTTTTAACATCAAAACCATCTAATAATATAAAAAATATTAATTTAAAATAAAATAATAAAAATAAAAGTCCTTAAATTGCGCTCCACAATTCTCATTTTTAGAACATGAGATCTTTAAATTAAATAGAAATCTTAAGTATTAAATGCTACGTATCAAAACGATTTGAAAACACTAAAAAATTATTTAAAGCAAATTTTTTAAAAAAATACTTTTGAAACGCAAAAACAAATAGACTTTAAGTTGATGGTTGTTTTTGCGGTGATATCGTACTTTTAAAAAAAGTCGAATATTTTTTTTCTACTTTAAGTTTATTTTTATAGATCGTTTTGGTGTATTAATATAAAAAATAAATTTTATAAAATAAAATAAAATATTATTTTAATATTTTATCAAGTAAAAAACATTAAACATAATAATTCAAATTCGAAGTATGTGAGAATGATGGGCCTAAAGCAGCTTTGTTGTTGGTCTTCCTAAAGTGCAGGCTCTTCTACCCAAGTCTGTTTTGAATTAGACAAGTCTGTTTACATGAGGTTAGGCCCAAACCCAAAATCAGATACGGACTCACTCTTCACTCTCTAGAACCAACCAGTAAAAAAGAACAAAAACACAGAGAAAGAGAACGAGACCCGAAGGCACCAATACCTCAAGCTTCACTATCACCGCTCTCTCCAAGCAAAGAGAAATCAGTAATCACTCGCTCCAGTCTGCAGTGCACATATAGATGGCGAATTCTCTGCTTTCTCCACTCTCAGCTCCAAACCCAGAAATGGTCAGTTCCTCTGCTGGGTTAAACAAGTCCTCCTTTCTCCCATGCTCCAAACTCTTTTTATTAAGCACTCCAAGAAAACAAAGATGCCACTGCTCTTGCAAGTACCCTACTGTATCTGGGAGGTCACTGAGTCATATTCCCAGCCAGTTTAGACAATAAAAGCTCAAAGATGGACGTCAGTCTCTCTCTCTCTGCTCTGTTTATTTAGTTTGTTATTGTCAGCTTTATTGATTATTTTTTTTTTAATATGGGAATGTGCCCTTGTTTATATTTTTGAATCATTAATAGCTTTTTGGTTTTTCTTGTTTATGGAATTGTTTGTGTTTTAGAGTCTTTAATGGAAAAGACAGCAACATTGGCCATTTCTTTACTTGATAATTCGGAGACTGCCTTTTAATCTTCCCTCATCCATGAGCTCGATAAGTCATAATTGCATTGCTATGAGATGAGATGAGATGAGATTCAATGATTTTAAGGTTATGCTGGCAGTATACAGATCACTTATTTTGAATGAGACGACTCCTAATTATTCAAGTTGAGACCTTCAGGTTCATGCCATTTAACTGCAGTCTCTGTTCTTTTCGGGACACTTATCTTTCTATGGTTTTATGGAAGACAAAGTGGCCTTTTGTATTAGAAGTTGAGAGCTGCAATGGTTCTAGTGTCTTTGACTTGTTAATTTCCCAGCAGCTCCGAATTTGATACTTGGAAGCTTCAAATTCTAACTTCCATTCCTCTTTTATCTTATACTCTGCAGTGATGGAAAATTATAAAAATTAAATTTACCTCCATCTCTTTATGGTCTTACTCCTTCACAAATGGACATGTTCATGACTGGAGATAATCCCATTCGTCGTCAGTCAGGAAGTGTCACAGAGGTTCTTTCTTCTTAATCACTCCTTGAGATCACCTCTCTAGCTTCAAGATGATCTTGTATTGATTAATTGCATAACAGTAGTTTTTCTTATTGCTTGCTGGAAGTCGAGTTTATCTAAGAAACTAAATCATATAGTGGTAGTCCTGAGAGAGCATTTTTTTCTTTACCTTTGTTGACAGGAAAGTATCTCATCTAGAAAGAACTATCTGGACCATGGAGGGATGTATAGTCTATCAGGCATGATGGATCGGGGTCCTCCAAAATATAGTATGAGTGTAACCATGTACCGTGGAGGGGGTAGAGGATATGGAAGACCTGAATCTGCTCCACCGGATTTACCTTCTTTGCTCTTAGATGCTCGAATATGCTACCTGGGAATGCCAGTAAGCAACTATTTTTATTTCTCATTGCTATCCTCAATATCAACTAGAATTGTTGGTCTATCTTGCCAGGTTGTCTGACTTGTAACATCTTGATAGATTGTGCCAGCTGTCACAGAGCTTCTTGTTGCTCAATACATGTATTTGGATTATGATGATCCTTTAAAGCCTATTTATCTATATATAAACTCATCCGGGACACAGTTTTGCACTTGAATTCCCCTCTCTTTTCTTTTCATTTTCTGTTAACCTGCTTGTGTCGCCCTAGATAAGCCATCAACTTGTGCTCTAATTATGCCTGAAATCACATTCATGTGGTTGAATATGTGTAATCATCTTCCCTAATTTATTTTGTTACTGTTTAGAATGAGAAGATGGAGACTGTCGGATCCGAAACTGAAGCGTATGCCATTGCAGACACCATGTCTGTAAGTATCATAATCTAGGATTTTCTCTGCACAGAGGTTATTATAATATCTCTTTAGTTCATGCGCCAATATCTGTGCGCGCGCGTCTGTTTGTTGTGTGTCTGCACACAAGATTTTCAGTTATTTTGTCACCGTTAAGTTTATGCTATGGAGCAATATTAAATGTGGGTGTTTGTTGCCTGTCTGCATGCAATATTTTCAATTACTTGTTAATTCTCTCATCAATTGTTTAATGTGATTGAAACTTATCCTGTGCATCTCTTTCTATATGCCTGAAGTACTGCAAATCAACTATCTATACTGTGAATTGTGGCATGGCATATGGTCAAGCAGCAATGCTTCTATCTCTTGGAGCCAAGGGTTATCGCGCTTTACAGCCAAACGCATCCAGTATGCTCCAAACTTCTCTTTAAGTTTAAAAGGATTATCGCGACTTGTTTTGGAAAATGCAATTGCTATTTGGAGCTATGGTAGCAGTAATGTGTTTAAAACTATTTATAACTAGAGAACGTATTTGTACTTGAATGGTTTAAAGTTATTCCATTCAACGTCATGTCTTCTAACTGTGTGGCTGCTTAAGTACCCTTCTTGAGAAAAAGAAAATGTGTCAGAACAAGTGAATGACTGATCGGGTGAAGTTCTATCACCTAAAATTTTGCCAGATGTCAGGAAAGTGGTATGATAGTTATGGGAGAGTGTTTATCACTGGTCATTTGTGGCTTGACCTTATCACCAATTTGACAATTTCTGGTCCTACAGAAAGGCGCACAATCTGTTTTCCACCCAGCAAATCCATCTCCTAACTTCTCGTAGCCTTATAAACTTAATTTCTTATAAAAGAACCTGTGAAAAAACTGTGCCTGTTTGCTTTGCTGATCCATTTTGATAGCCTTGGCATGAGCGACTAGCCCATGCAGCCTGTTGATTGCTCGATCAAACAATGTGGCCATAGGTTTGGCACATCTTTCAAGTAATGTATAAAGAGAATATTACACCTGCAGAGACAATTACATCAGCAAATCATATAAAATCTGTTAGTCCCATGCAATCTGCTAATTCCACTACATCAGCCTTGGAAGTCTTCTAATCCCAAGCAACTGCATTCCTTAGTTAGAATGATTAATTGACATTCCCTTTGTAATACATGTAATTGATTGGATTTACCTTACATTGCTGAGTTTCTGTAAATAGAAAAGTCTACCCATGTACTAATATTTATACTGCATACAACTTAATAGAAGACACGATTGTGTAGCAATAATTCTCAATCTCTCTGCTCTCATCTTTTTCTCTTCCATTGAGTTTATAATTCTTATATGGTATCAGAGCTCTTTGGAGCTAACCCTCAAAATATTGATCCTACCCAAACCAATGGCCAACACACCCAAATCTGGAGAATCAAGTAATCTTGATATGTCAAAACTGATTTATGAAATGTCAAAACTTTCCTCTCCTCCACTCTCATCCCATTCCTTGCCCACCTCCTTCAATATCTCATCCTTGTTCACTGTCCCCATGGATCGCACCAACTACCTGAGTTGGAAATCCCAATTTGAAGATATACTAGAGATGCATGGCTTTACAGCAGTCATCAAAAACAACACAGAACCACCCAAAGTGCAAGAAGATGGTTCTGTGCACCCAGAATTAGCAAAAGATAAATTGGTCCTGAGTTGGATCAAAACAACTTCCTCCTCTTCCATCAAAACACTTCTCATCCCATGTACCACTGCTCATCAAGCCTGGACCATGCTAGCCAAGCGTCTTTCACCTCTTGCTAGCACTCGTGTACGGATCCTTCGAGACCAAATTCGCACTCTCTGGAAGGACAGCAGCACCACAGTGGTTGATTATCTCAATTATGCCAAATCACTCTTTGATTCTCTCATACAATCTGGTGCAACCGTGGACAATGATGAATTAATCAGTTATGTTTTGGATGGACTTGGTCTTGAATACAAAGAGCTAGCCACAACACTTCACCTGCATCCCGATATTGACTTTGATCAATTCTATGATTTAGCTCTAAGAGAAAAGCATTTACAAAAACGCATGTCTCTTACCATGACTTCAGGAGTTGCTATGGTTGCTAACCGTATGCCCAAAGAACGCCCCTTCAATTCACACATGCCCAGTCATAATCACGGATTTGGAAGAGGACGCGGTCGTGGCAGGAATTGGAATCAAGGGCGTGGATCAAGGTGAACAAGGCATTGGGAGCCGGCTCAAGGGGCTTGGTTTCCAGACCGCAACTCTCAGCCACGTGACCCTCAATCTGCTGTCCTCACCTCTTCTCCTACTACTCTCTCTGATGGGCGCCCTCTTCTGCTTCCAACACCTCAAGGCAGATTCTCAAATACCCAACGCAGTGAAGTCATTTGCTTTCAGTGTGATAAGCAGGGACACATAGCTCGTTTTTGTCCTGACCGTAGACCTCATGCATACATGGCAGAAAACTTTACCACCTCTCCTTCTCCTACAGCTAATGTGGCACATACCAATTGGTGTCTTGATTCAAGTGCTACTCACCATATGACAGCCAACGCAACCTCTCCCCCCGATGCTCATCCTTATACAGGTGCAGATACAATTGTTGTTGGAAACGGCAACCAATTAGCAATAACTCATATTGGCAATACACAATTGACCGGGTTGCATAAATCATTAAATCTTAATGAAGTTTTGTATGTGCCTACTATTCGCAGAAACTTGATCTCTATCCGTCGTTTTTGCTGTGATAATGATTGTTACTTTAAGATGGATGCTAATGGTTTTTCTGTGAAGGACAACAAAATGGAGAAGGTACTCCTTATTGGCAGTAGTTTCGATGGCCTTTATCACATTCAGACATCCCCTTCTATTGCTCGTCAAATTGCTTGTTATGGAAAGCGTACAACACAAGATGTATGGCATGCCAGACTCGGACACCCGTCTCATTCAGTTTTTACTACATTGTTGAATAAATACAACTTACCACTTGATGGTGCAATTGTCTCTAATAAAAACTATCATATCTGCCCATTGGGAAAATCTTGTCGCTTACCTTTTGAAGACAGACAGTCTTATGCTCAATTTCCATTAGCACTTTTACATCTTGATTTATGGGGTCCTGCACCAATCTCCTCAAATTTTGGCTATCGTTATTATTTCTCCATTGTCGATGATAACACTCGATTTACTTGGTTATATCCATTGGCTAAGAAATCAGATGTTCTTACTACATTTGTTCACTTCAAAAAATTGGTGGAAAATCGGTTTAGCTCTCACATTAAACAATTGCAGGTTGATGGTGGAGGTGAATTTACTAGCAAATTATTTCTGACATTTTTACATGATCATAGAATATCTCATCAGATCTCATGTCCATACACTCAACAAAATGGAGTGATGGAAAGGAAACATCGACATATTGTTGCAATGGGACTCTGTTTATTGTCCCAATTCCACTTGCCCCACAGCTTTTGGGTTGAAGCCTTCTCTATAGCGGTTTTTCTGATTAATCGCCTACCAACTCCTAAACTTGATCACATATCTCCTTATAATGTAAAGGGTTTTGAGCATGAGGTTCTAATAATTTGATTCTGGATTGTAGCAAAATTATATTTGCCTAAAGTCAACAGATCAAGCGGAGCTGCAGTAGATATGTGGATCAAGGTTCTCCCCTACACTCTCCCTTCCTTTTTCTTCCTTCATCAATTTTCGTAACTAACTTTTTTCTCAGGCCAAGGAATTGGATGCAAATACTGAGTATTATATTGAGCTGTTAGCAAAAGGAACTGGGAAGCCGAAGGAAGAACTTGTTAAAGACATCCAGCGACCAAAATTTCTCAAAGCTCAGGAAGCCATAGATTATGGGATTGCCGACAAACTACTTAGCTCAAGTGATGATGCATTTGAGAAAAGGGTAATTTTTTCATTGCATTTAGCTTTTGTTTTGTGTTTGATTTCATGTGCATTTGAGTGACAATAAGCCTACGATGTTCAGGACTATGATGCATTGCTTGCTAAAACAAAAGCCATGAAGGCACAAGCTGCTGGGCCAAGATCAGCTCCCTCTGGTTTTCGATGATGACAAAATATAGTATAGCTGATTATACAGAGGAAACTGCCAAGGTAGGATACGCTTTTGTTGATGGCAGTGCTGGTCCGTGTGGCCAGATAGCTCTGGATCGGTATGCTAATCTCAAAATGCTGTATACAATGTGTATCTTGGGCTAGGGCTATGTTAAAGTTACATGTATAGCAATAGGCCACTGGTTCGAAACAGTAATGTAATACAAACAACTCCATATTTGTGTTTTGATCTTATTGAACTCCAGGAGAGAATTTTTGCCTTTTCAACTGGAGATGAGTTCTCTTTTGTGCAGGGTGTGAGCGAAATATTCTTCACACCCAGACCTGGAGCTGTTTTAGGGCACAAACTTTCCAAGGAAACTGTAATTAAGTTGGTGTTGAACTGCAGATCCCATATCTGATAGTTTGTCAGGAAAACTGGTTACAAATACTACACAGGGCAAGTTTGTGACGGTTGCGTTTCATCTCATGATTGGTTGAGATTTGAGAGCTTGGACTTCATTATGATTGCTCTTTGATGAAGTGCTCAGGGTAAGGCATCACCATCTTTAGTAAGATTTCCTCTTTTAATCCATTGACAGCAACTGAATTCATCGGTTGATATTTCAATCATTCAATGTCTCCGTTTGAGCTTTAAGAAATCAAAAGGAAGGCTGACACCTGTTTGTGTCATTGATAACTTTGAATTCACTTGTTTATTTGCACTTCTGCTAATTCCAGAAATATAACCAAAATGGGTCTTTTGAAGAACATGACTACTTTGGCTGCTATTGAAGGTAGAGAAGACGTCAAGGAAAAATACTATATAGAGCAACTAGTTTAAGCTTGGCAATAGCCGACAGAATAAATCCACAGAATATAGATTTCTTAGAAGTTACTGATGCCTCACAATTAGGCTAGCCAATGGCTTCAACCTACTTCTTGTTGATCTGAATGCAATGCATCTCATAACCATCATGATGATGAATAGATTGTACTGAAAGCTATTGTTATGCATTTTTTCCCCGGGAGACATGACATTTGCAAATCCATTTGCATTATTACCTGTGCTGGACACATTCATCCAAAGATCGATTGTTTGCAGTAACCTGTTCAGCAGGCTTCTTCACCTTGGTGCAAAACTACCGTGCAAGTCACACGGTTTACTAAGCACCGTTCATTCTTGGACAACACAGAGGAGTTTTGAACCCCAATAAAACCCATACACGATAGATGAACAAACCCATTCAGAATCTGCATACACAAAAATAGGTGATGCCCTTGAAATGCACAACAGCTTCATATAGTCTTCTGATTGTATTTACTGTCAAGGCTGCTGCATCCATTATAATTCCCTGTTAGCTGGTAAAACCTTCAGTAACTTCGCAATATCAAATGACTTAAAGTCTTTGCCAAAGCATAAGCTAAGATCCAGGGATGTCATTCCATCCTGAAAAAACAAGGAAGCAATTCAGCATTCCTTGGAACAATTTTTCCTTCAAATATAAAATTGCAAACATTTACCTTAGTTCTTCTGGTCTTATCTGCACCATTGACCAACAAAACTTTAGCTATATCTCTATTTCTGCTTTGGACTGCAATGTGCAATGGAGTCCATCCTTCCTGCAAAAAAATGTTATAAAATTTCTGGGGACCAGAATATGATCAATTGAGCAAAGGGTTCAGAAAAAAATTGGAAACTTGTACTGACATTATCCGCAGCATTGACATCAACCTCGTATTTTATCAGCAACTTTACAGTTTGCATTGCACCAACTTGAACTGCATAATGCAGAGGGCTAGCACCATCCTATTACAGGGATAAATAAATGGCAACAAATGTTCCTTAGAGATGCAAAACAAAATTAAACAGGGGCAAAAAACTCTTGCTACAATCAAAATATTAACCTCACCCGATCTCTGATATGTGGACTAGCACCTTTTCTTAAAAGATGACTAATAACAGCCTCCTTTTTGCCAATAATTGCCTTATGCAATGCCGTGAACCCATCCTATGTCAACAATTTCAACTTGAGATTTATGCTCAAAGTATAAGCTATAAACAGAATACAATAAAGGAAAGAACTCACATTATCCTGGTCATCAATATCTAATCCATCATCAAGCAACTTGTCCATAAATTTTATCTGTCCTGATAGAGCAAGGGTCTGGAGTGGATTCCATTTTGCCTGAAAGGAGATTTTGCATGTTTACTACTATTTTTCTCATAGCCCATATGCTCTAGCAAATGGCAGCAAGTCAATATATATAAACGCTACTTCTTAATGAAAAAAACAAAAAACACATATTTCAGCAGGAAAATAGCTCTAAAACGTTATCATCATAGGTTACAGTTGATATTTTGCGGAGATTAGGAGATGCATTCTGTTGGAAAATTGCTCTCTCTTCTGGTCCCAAAAGTTGTTCAACCTCTGCAGTGGTTACAGAACAACGTCAAATTCATTCATAGGGTAAAAAAAAATTTCATCCCTAAAGGAATAGGAATGTTCCACTTGAGAAAATGATAGCATAGCACTGTTAAAATAGGGGGGAAGGGAACAGTGGACGCCACCTTTGACAAGATCCTCCCCGTAGTTATTTTCTGTAGTGGAGTTAGTGACAGTGGAAATAGCTGTGACAGAATTCTTTTCTTCCTCCCAATTACTCTCAAAATCCAAGTCATTTTCTTTCGCTTCTTCTTCATCTTCTTGGTCATAATCACTGCCGCTTCCATCATCAGGATCTTCCCAAACTCCGTCTTTTGTCTCCAGAGATGATGGTGATGATGCCCATTTTGACCCGGCCGCATAAGCACTAACTCTTAAGCATTCCTTAGAAATAAATAATGGGAATCTTCCAAAACTTAAAAGGGGAATAGAAGAATAGTTGAAAGAAGAGAATCGAGGGAGTAGATAACTGGAATGACAAGTCACTGTAACTCCGGCGAACGCCATGATCAGCTAACGAGGTGTGTGTAGGCGTGGAAAGAACGAGATGGGGACGAAGATAATAGATGACGCGAAGGCTAGTTTAAGGAAAAAGCAGACGACGAGTAGGCTTCTCTGAGAAGGATATTTTGAAGGGGTTCGAACTACAGGTCGTTAAGAAAATAAAAATCATCAAATATTAAAATATAAGCACGATATGTACGAATGAAATCAGTATCTATGTTCCGGGTTTCTTTATATTTATATTTCATTTAGGATAAATAATTTAGATATTTATATGCTTTCAATGGTAAATTTTGATATAATTTTATTTTTATTTTAATATTATTCATTTTTATTTTCTTGTTTTTATAATTTCAAAAATAATGATAATTAAAAAGAATACCAATATTACGAGTAATTTAAGAAGGATGTTTTATATCATTTAAGGTTATAGTTGTGTATACATAAGAAAATAATGGAAACATAAATTGAGCAATTTTTAGGAATTAATAAATTTGTACAAAGAATTTTATTAATATTGATCATTTTCTTTAATTAGAGGTGAGGTTGAATTTATAAATTAGTGTGCTTAAGTATGCAGTAATTTAGAAGTTATGAAGTGTTTAATAATCAATTATATGTTTTTTTTTTAAGTTTTGATTTTTATATATAATTATTGATATACAATTTACACTTATGAATATTACCCATCATACTTAAAATTGGGTATTTGACATGTGCTCCGCGTGGGTTGTAAAATATATTTTAAAGAAAAATGGGTATAGAAACATAAAAATATTCAAAATATAAATAAAAAAATTCATGTAAGTATTTAATCATTTATGAAAATAAATAAAAACAATAGTTAATAATAACTAAAATAAAAATTTTAAAAATTAAAAAACGACCGTAATTTAAAATGTTTGATCTTATAAAATGAAATATTTTTAAATTATTTTTAACAACAACGCATTAAAATCAAAATAATCTGAACATATTAAAAAAATATTAATTTAAAAAAAAATTCAAAAATACTTTTAAAATAAAAAATAAACAGGCACTAAACTACCGGTAATACCTTCGAATTATCATTTCATTGAAACTGAGCTGTTACTCTTGCATAATCATACAGAACTTGTTCCTTGGCTGCTACTCTTGCATAATGATAAGAATGCGTTGCATGGTCACATTCAATTGTTATATCTAGGAGACTAGATAGATGAATAATTACAGAATCCAAAGTTCTAAGCACAGACCTACACGATCACTTAAAAAGAAATGAAACTACACCTTGATTCAAGCATTAGCACACATCAAGATTTGAAAGCTTCATAGGAAACAAAAACGCCTAGAAAACCATCAGATAATTGCACACACATCCAAGATTCTAGTGACCAGTGGTTTTCAAAAGGCTCACTTATGCTGGGGGGTTGGGGTAAGCTTTCGGCTTTGGCTTCACTTCTATTTCATTTACACTTCGTACAAAGATAGCATCTGGCTCATGGCTGGAAAGATGAACATGCAACAATCAGAGAAAACATGGAAAGAGAAATGGCGAGGTAAGATTAGAATTTAGAATGACTCTTACGGTTTATCTCCCTCTTCATAAGTGTAACTTGATGCCACAGCCAACAGACGACCATCTCTGCTAAATGAAAGTGCGGCAACACTCGATGGATACTTTGAGTACTGAAAAGAGCAAAATTGTAACAAGCTATAAGCTTTCCACAAGTAAATTAATACTGTCAAATGTTCTGTAAACATGCACCTGATATAGTCTCTTTTTGTTGTTCCCGTCCCATACGTTCACAAAACCATCACAACCTCCAGTTGCAAATGTACCATAGCTGCAAGTTGAGCTTGGATGTAAGATAAGTGACCAAAAAATAGTAGAAGAGAAACAGGCTAGTAGTATGACTACATGCCAAACAAGACATCAACTTCAGTCATTGTAAGCTCAAGAATGGAGAAAAGAATCCAGCTTTCATCTTGATCAAGACATAATTACTTGGATGTTTTCAATGAGATTATGTTAGGCAAAAATATTAGTTACGGGCTTCTGAATCCTACAAACAGAATGAATGCTCCTCTCTAAATAAAAAAATTCATCTAATTACTCAACATGAGAACTTGTCAGCTAGGAAAAAGTTGTGAATGTCAGCTAAACATACACTAGAGTTTCAAAATAATCATGGAATGGATTTTGATGTTCATTTTGCTTCTGTCTTACGTATCATATTGTGGTTTGGGTTCGAAGTCCATCTATTCATACAATTTTAAGGTAGAGTAACCTTTTGCTTAGTCAACCCTGCCCTTAAACAGCAAGCGCAAGATACGCCATTTATCATGAGCAAGTCACCATAGCATAACATGAACAGATACAGAATATAAATTAAGATGCTGCACAATAAACAATGCATGCATTACATGATAAAAATCAACCTCTGGCAAAAATCTAAACTTTGTTTATCCTTTTTATTTTGTCAAAAGCTCATAAATTCAATGCATGAAGAGTATTCAGAAACTTACACAGGATGAAAAGCAATGGCATTTACAGGATAGACAATGTCCCTTCCAGCCTCAGATTTTCGATGACACTTGAACGCATATCTGCACAAAATTTCAACTCTATCAAATACATTGAATGAAAGATAAAGGATATTATTTGTTAGTGTACATGGGCTGCCTTCATTTTTGCACAGTTATAACTTATACCCTGAGTGCATCCATTTAATGACTAGGTAACTTGATACAAATCACACATGCAAACTACCATCACCAGATTATGGAGAAATCACATTGAAAATGATACCATGAAAACCACAGCATTTTTTGAGAATATAGAGTACACACCACCTGAAAGTACAAAAAGCTCACCCCACAAAAGGTGAATTTGGTGCTTAGTCTACCAACTTTTCCATATACCAAGTCAATAGTGACATGACACATGGATTGATTCTTACTCTGAAATGAAGGGTACATTCACTTTTATACACATTTCATATCATTATAAACCTAGTCTCGGATAAGTTGATAGACTATAATCTACCTCACAGTTTCTCCCACAGAGGAGCTATAGGGGACAGCCAAAATTTAATTGTATTGTACAGTATGAATTTCTTTGAAAATACCCATTAGCGCCTGAAATTGGCATGGAAAAGGAGTAAATTAAACATCTATCATGCAACATTAATTCCAACCAGATATTTACATAGTCATCTAACCTAAAGACATGAAAAATCATAAAAAAAAAAAAGTAAAAGACTATCAGGGAAAAGACAAATCAAATTTGCACTATGCTGCATGGTATAGAGGAAAAGGAACCATACTTTTTTGCTTGACTGGCATCTGAAGGGTCAAAAAATTCCATTGCAACTCGTCCTTCAACAGAACTGAGAGCATATCCTGCATCATGTAATTCAGGTGAAGAAGAGTCATCCATGAGAGAACTCCAGCGCAACAAAAATTCATGACATAGATGAAAATCATCACTGCATGTACAAGGCACTTTCCCTGCCAATAATATACCTAATTGAACTATTTGAAGCAAGAGGATGCTATTCATGGAAGAGCAGAACATAAAACTTAACTATACAAGTATATAGAAGATTCCTTTGAACACCTTTCAGTTTTAGTGAATTTTTCGAGATCTAAAGCAAAACACAAGCAAATAAAAATAGCCTCATGATAAAGCAATTCAAGCAAGTCATTGCACCAACAAACTTAAATGCAGTGCAAACAGAATGGCTTGTAATTGGGAGGCAGCAGAACTAGCATATGATTTCACCCACCATAAAATGTAGCAACAAAGACAGTGAAAATGATGTCAGTTCAGTGTCATGATCAATACCTGTGCCATTGGGATAGCACCGCACACATCGAGTTTGATATTTCAGAGAGGATTCTCTCCTTTGCTCAGGTAGAGACATATTTCGCAGATCATAGACATTAACATGTCTTCCTGCAGTAGCTACAACTAAACGATTTCCAACAAGAGACAGGGAGTAAACACGCTCAGGTTGTGGATATGTGCCAACAAGAGTGCGCTCTTGCCCACTAGCTCCTCTGGGATCCCAGCACTTCAGTGTTTTGTCCCAGCTTCCAGTGATTACTTGCCCTGTAGTTGGGGAAAGATGGGAAAAAAATAATTAAAGAGAGGAATGTGCCATAATCTTTTTATAAGGAGAAATTGTTCCCCGGTATTCTATATAATTATTTCAGTGATGGAATTCTTTACAACCTCATTACAATTCAAGAGAGCGAAGGCAAGCTAATGAGCAGATCTATAAACAAATCAACTAACATAGCTGAACATCTGAAAAATAAAAGTTCAATGAGCACAAGAGAGCCAGTAACTACAAGTCATTTTCTGCAGCTTTTTCTTGTAGTCCTGCATGTTTGTTTGTCTTTAAAGCTTAAAATAATTTTTAAGCTTTGCCCATGCGTTGACTATTTATCTTTTACCTTCCTAGCCTATTTTTCTTTTGATTGACTGGTTTTAGCATTTTCAAATATTATTCTGTTTTTTCTGTTTGAGGGTCTCATTTGTGCATTGCCGTACTTGGGATTGCACATTTGCAACCCTAGGGCCTGTTACTAAATATACCTTTACCATTACTGACAAAGATATCCAAGTAAAAAGCAATAAGCAAATAAGCAAACCATTTAGTCCATGCAAATAGACAACATTAAAGCACAACAGATCAAGCTGGACATATAAACATGCATCAACAAGATCAAACACTACCAAGTGGTAATTAGAGGCAGATTGTCTGACAAGTTGGACATACGAGAGAGTGTCAATGAGACCAAACACTAACAAGTTATACACACCAGAAGTACCTCGCTTTCAAAATTACACAGCTTGTCAGACAATCATAATTCAAGCACACCTACCTGCTGCATAAGAGTACTCGATGCAGCGAACAGGTGCATCGTGCCTTCCCAGAATATCCTCCTTTCCATGGTTAAAAACCAACCTAAATCATCAAAATTAAAAAATCTAAACCAATTTAAAAAAGAAAATCTCTAGACAGTCTTGCCATAATATACTACTCAGTCAATTCCTAAATCCATACATTTTGCAGTTAAGTATAAAATCTGCTTCAATATACCTTCTCGAGAACCAAACAAAAAAATAGTGAAAATCAACTAACTAACCGTCGCACGGTATTGTCCCCGCTGGCACTGAACCCAGAGGAATCGTCGTGGAAGCAGCAATCAAGCACGGCACCACCGTGCATAAACTCTCCTCTCAAAGCATTAGCACTGGCGTCGTATAATCTCACAGTCTACAATAAATAAACAAAAAATCAGATATTGAGTTATTCAGTAAAATTTGAAGATTGGGAGTGACTTGATTGGTGAGGGCGTACCTTGTCCCACGAAGAGACGAGTAGGAGATCGCTGTGATTGGAGAATCGAAGGTTCGAGATACCGTCTGTTGGTGGATTCGAGAGTTCGCGGCCTGAGAACGGTGGCGGGATGACAGCTGTCATCGCGTGATTGTACGGAGGGATATTCAAAAGAGCGTGAGAAAGCGGGTGTTCTGAGTGTTAGGGTTTTGAGAGAGAGTAAAGGGGGAACGAGATTTGAAAGTGCGAGGAGCGTAAACCTTAAGTTTCACCCGTTGTTTTTTGGATTATTTTGAGGAGGAGAGAGGGGGATTTGAATTTTTAAATTCAAAATAAGATTGGGGCAGGCAACGGTGATCTACTTATTACAGATGGATTGATCAATAGTGATCGTCACGGTTTTCAATCTTCCATGTTTTTCCGCTTCTTTTGTTTTGTTTCGG
>Ga0325411_1003989_pt1 | contig 16601 bp, 11 predicted proteins | sample PopdelMetagenome_13_FD_206181 | JGI IMG/M metagenome (GOLD analysis project Ga0325411, IMG submission 206181) | Populus deltoides microbial communities from Bellville, Georgia, United States - Xylem-PdIQD-R4 | ecosystem: Host-associated > Plants > Phyllosphere > Stem > Wood/Secondary xylem...
TTGGCTAAATCAGTTGATTAATAAAAATATTCTCTCTTCCATAAAATAAATAAAAATTATAATAATGGTTGTAACTAGAAACTTTCCCTCGGACTTGGCTAGCTATGCATGCCAAATCATATAACTGACTTTTAACGAAAAGATGTCCTTCAACAAATTGCGATAGGATTTTTCCTGGAATATTTCACTATAATTAGCAATTTAACTGGACACAGCAAATTGCAACACATGAGCGAAAAGAATAGACATGGAGACTCGAGATCTTTCAGGATATTAATTGTCATTAATTAGTTGTTCCTCTCTGTCTGCTTAATCTGTCATAGAAATGGCCATATATAGTCTGGATAATTTCTTCAACTTGGAAACCCAAAGAGAGATCATAGAAAAACATTAAGAAGAAATATTACTCTCCTAAAGCCATTATGGCTGCCACCAAATTTGTTCTATCTCATGTTCTTATTGTTCTAAGCTGCATTGTAGCTCTTCTTTTGTCCCAAGTGAGCGCAATTGATGGATTTGAATCACAAGAGCTTAAGATTTGCGGGTTTGATGCGATATATAACATTGGTGATTCATTATCAAACACAGGAAACAAAATCAGAATAAATTCTAGTATAGCGGAAAGTCGCCTTCCTGACGGCACAGCTGTTAGATCCTTGGTACCGCTTGACTACATTGGTAAGAAAACAATTTCTATTACTTTTATTCTTCTTTATTACATGTTTTTCAAGCATAGTAATAAGAATCGACCTAAACTACATAGCTATGTCGCTAAATTGTTTATGCTTCTTAATTTTGCAGTGAAGTCGGCCGGTTTTTCATCCATCAAAGCTTATTTGAATACAAATGAAACGGACTCTCACAATGGAGTGAATTTTGCATTTTCTGGTGCTTCAACTTTACCAGCGAAAGTTCTTGTGCCTAAATTGAAGGTGGATGCTGGAGTTATTGTTAATACTCTCGGCACACAACTTCAATGGTTTGACAGATATTTAAAAGGATTCTGTCAAAGACCTAAAGGTTATTGCTTTCTCCTGTAGCTTGGCTCTTTTGTACATGTAAAGCAATTCTTTTCATAGTTATAAGACATAATCAGGGTCGACCCGGCTTATAGCCCAGATTGTGAGTTACATGTTGGATGAATTGATCTAGGTTAATTCAAGTTTTTTTTAAAAAAAAAAACTAAAACTATATCATTTTAATTAAAAAAAATGAGTTTTTTCATTGATTTAACCCAGATTACAGCCTAAACCAGCGAGTCACTGGGTTGACCCACACAACTACACAATGATTCTTGTATTATCATAACATAAACTTGTCATTAATTAAAGTTAATATTATAACTAATATTAATTGTTTATCTTTTATATGTCTAACAGATTGTAAGGAAAAACTCAAGTCATCTCTCTTTATAATGGGAGAGATTGGAGCAAATGACTATAACATGGCATTTCACTTTGCCAGTAAAACAATTGAGGAGGTGAATAGGATGGGCCTTGTATTTGACAACGTAAAAAGCATCAAGAAAGCTATTGAAGTAAGTCAACGTACTAGCTAGTAAAACGAGTATTTCCGTATCTGTAACAATATTGCGTTAATTTCTTAGCTAATTTTTTACTAAACTAACATGATCATATTTGATTCTTCAATTAATTTGTTATTGCACCTCTGGCTGCACAGAAAGTTATTCATTATGGTGTTACTCGAGTTCTTGTCCCCGGAATCTACCGAGTAGGTTGCGCACCAGGCTATGTTAGCAAGTTCGCAGAATCTAACACTCTAGACAAATATGGTTGTGTAAAGGAGTACAACGATTTTTTCAACTATCACAATAATCTTCTGCAAGCAAAGCTTGAGAAATTGAGAAAGAAATACCCTGGAGTGTCTATAGTATATGGTGATTATTATAATGCAATGCAGTTTGTTATGGATAATTACAAGAAATTTGGTAAGTATATTTGAAATCCCTTTTCAAAACTGCGTATATATTGAAATAAGTGGATAGAAACTGACATTTTTACTTGATCACTTGTTACTGCGCAGGATTTGAATATATAACTCAAGGTTGCTACATGGATCAAGGTAAGCCACCTTGTTCAGACCCTCAAAAGCATATGTTCTGGGATCTATATCATTCGACCCAAAACTCAAATAAGTATATGGCAAATTGGATTATTCAAGACATCGTCTCGAAGTTTGGGTGCAAGTGATGGATGAAGTTTCAAGTTCCAAAGAGAAACTTCTTAATGGTTGCTCATTGTGTTTCAATTTTATTCTGTTTTCCTGCGAGAATGAGCTGAACCATAATGTACGTTAACTGATATCAGTTTTTAATTAATTTACTAGGATTCTTGACGCAACAAAATGATTTGGATCATGGTATGTTGTGATGTGTAAAGCCTTTACACACACACAAAGTCATTTTTCATTTAAAGGTAGTAATTAATGTGCCAAATGTAAATTTTAAGTTCACAAAGCTTTCATAATAAAAAGTCATTTTTATCATATTATCTATGATCTTAAACTTTAATGTTAAGATCATGGTTATTTGATGCTTGGATTATTTACTATTTTCCCCTTTTATTCTCGCTTGATTTTGGTCCGATTTCAATAGCGCTCATAATGGGTCTATTAATAAACTCTTAAGTATATATATAACTGGTTAAGACAAGAACAAGCAGCATCGATCCTACAGGTAGTGGTTAAGGAACTTGAGTCTCTTCCGCCTTATGATGGCACTAGCTGCATGTAAATGAAGTGATCCAACTGTTATGACCTTTTCCTAGAGCATGAAATTAGTAATTGGAAGAGAGTCTTATGATTTGGACATTTGGGGTGAACATTTCGACAAGCCAAGCCATGAACACGTCTTTAGTGGATAATTACGCACGCCAAGATTTGTTGTTCTCACAGGTAGATGAAACTTTACTGTCAGGGTTGGAAAAACACTTTCGTGAGAGATAAATTGTAAAAATGCATACCTAATCTTGAGAGATTTCACATTGACAAACACTTTCATGAGACCTGGAAATTGTGATGCTGCAAGGTGGTTGTGCGATCCCGAGCATGGAAACCTAGCGCCCCAGCTAAATAAGATATGGGAGTGCTCTGATGGAGTCGTTTTGGAGACTATGGCAAGGTGGTCTTCTTGGATTTCGCGTTTGTGTGTGGGAAACGAGTGCTTTAATGGGTTAGAAAAGCAATGAATGGACAATGTGGGTGGACACACAAAGACGATAACAGGCTGCCACCATGTTAAAACTATGGAGTAATTAAGCCATGCATGGCCAATAATTGCAAATTTAGGTGCTCTAAATTCCAAGTAAAATGGTTAAGGTTTCACATCTAGTTCTCACACCAATATAAAAATGCATGTATCTATGACTATTAACATAAAATCATCTTAATGTTAAAGTTTAAGTTATCATATAAAATCTAAAATATAATTTTTAATATTTAATTTTTAACACAACTTGACATAATTAACAACAACAAACACATTCAATTTACACAAAAATTAAATTATCTGTTCCAGTAACTTTTCTTTTAAGAATATAGTATTTCATTTTCTAATTTATCTGCAGTATTTTTTTTCACATAGTAACATAAATTAAAAAAAAAATACAAATTATATATCCACTCCGATTGTGCCACCGAAAAAAACACGGCCAGTATCTCAACCCCCTTCTCTTCCACTCTCACACTCCCTCTCTCTACCACACCCACTCGTGCCTTCTTTAAGCCCCCTCACCTGCCTACCTCACCGGCAATTCGATCTCATCACCGATGACCCGAGGCGGAGGAGGAGAAGTTTGACAATGGTGACACCTGCAGGGTTAAGCTCCAACAGCTACATGTTGGCATTCCTGCTCCATCTCCCTCTCTTTTCTGCCACTATCTTTTCTTCTATTAGAATTGCTGATATGCTTGACCAAGACCATCTTGAAGAGGTACATTGATTCTTAAATTCTCAGTCTTTTGTTAAATGGGTTGTCTTGGTTTCATGTTTTAGTGTGTTGGTTCTTTCAGGCTGTTGGTGTTTTAGGCTAGAAATAGATTAGTGTTAGTAGTGAACAAGCATGGGAAATGGTGAATTTGATAGACCATTTTACTAGCTGCCAAAAAAGTTTTGTCCATTTAGCCATTATGATTGTATATTATTGCATGAGCTAGATTTCTAATCTTAGAGTGTCGATGCAAATTGAGATGTCTAAAATATTCAAGATGTGCCAGGATACTTGTTTCTGATTGTGGCAGAAGTAAAATGAGATCTCGAATGTTAAAACTAACACCAAGTCTACTTAGCTATTAGATGCCAACTGCTTGGATTTCTTGCCATTCTTTCTTTCTTTTTTTCCCTGTATTTCTTTTTATGTGAATGGGCAATTTCAGTTTCACTGTTAGTACTTTCTGGTGTTAGTTTTATTTAATGGAATGCAGTTTTAGATGCCTAGACTGTGTGAAGATTGATCCTATAATGCTTGTTTCAAGTATATATTTATATGTTTTGAGAGTGTGATTGTCCTTGGACAATTCTTGACTTTCGCGACTTCATCGAAAAGCTTGAAATTAATCAAGGAATCAGAAGAAGTGGATGATGACAAGGAAGAAGACGATGAGGATGACTACGAGAAAGATGATACTGTTGACATTTCTTTAGAGAAGGAATTGCAGACAGTGCTTCCATGTACAAGAACTTGCAACCGGCCTAAGCGAAAGCCTAGGCTTATCATCCATGCTTTGCATGATTTCAGTCTGGAGTTTGGATGTGTCACTAGGCATAGCTATATATAGAGAAAGCAAATTTTAGCTTCTTTCAGTTTATTGTCCATGACCAGCTTGTTAATCCAAATCCAATAGTATAACCATAGTAACTTTGCATCTCCAATTTTGGTTTAAATTGTTTTCTTATTAGTCTTTGCATGCATGGTGAACATCGTCATTAGGTAATGCAGATGAAAGAATATTGTAATAGCATTGATCTTGGAGAAATAAATGGTTTTCCTCTTCTCCGCAATTGCTGTATATGTTCTAGCAGAGATGCACCGAGTTGTTTCAAGTCCTGCTTCCTGTATTTCAGTATGGTTCCCTTTTTTTTCTCTTCTTTCTTGAATTGTTTGCAATATATGCGCAAAGATTATCAATCAAGATCCCTACAATGAATTGGTCCATTCTTTCATTTGCTTGCTATTTCCCAATCTTAGGACAAAGATATGATATTGGATGGAGAAAAGGAATTTCAGCAAGATGAACATGAAGAAATGGGGTTGAACGTACAATCACTTTGTGATACATAATTCACGACTTAGAATCTTAGTTGTTGAACTCTGGTGGGTTGATAAAAAAAAAAACTTGAAATCCAAAACTTGATCCAAGCAAAGTTGAATAAAAAAAAATATATTGATATGATAACACTCTATTAATACTGTATTCAAATTCAATAAGATCAACACAAAAAAAATAAAAATAATAAATGAAGTAATATTGTTTAAGAACAAAAACAGTTTTGATTTCTTGCTAGTAGACTTTAATGACATAGCGACCTAGATTTTTTTTATTTTTTTTTATATAGAACATGTTTAATATTATAATAGTTATTTTTTTAAGTATTTTTTATTTAGAAATATATCAAAATAATTTTTTTTTATTTTTGATATTCATACATTAATTTAAAAACATAAAAAAAATTCATTTAAAATAAAAAAAATCATTTAAAATAAAAAAAAATCACCAAACATGGCCTAATCTCCTGAGAGAGTCCAGCAACTATGCTTGAAACGAACAATGATACTAGCTCCAGGTGTCAATAATACAATCACATCTTAAATGGCTTGAAGTTTACAAGCTCTGCACTCAAATGATCTCGTGTGTTAAAATTAAAAGACAAAAATTATAGGAGTTAATCTAAAAAAATTATGAATAACTTAACATGGTTAGGGGGCATTAATCCGATAAAAAAAAGAAAGAACATATCCATCCAAATGACCAATAATTCAGAGTTGTTTGTATAATATATATTTTCATAGTTGATTAGTGATGGAAAAAATCATCTGGACACCAATTACAGGAGAATCAAGCCGCATGTGCTCAACTGGCTCAGCATGAAATTGTTTAGTTTACAAATAATAACAGTGTGTCTGCCGAAGCCGTAGAAACTAGGGAAGAAAGGCTATACAACCTAATCATCTGCTGAACATCAAAACCAGGTTTCTGCCTAATCTTCATGCAAGGCTGCCTGACACCACAAGCAGCTCTAATCTGGTTCTTCATACTACCAAAGGTATACGAGGATATCCGGTATTTGTTGGTGCAGTGATATCCCTAGGCCTGTTTACAAGGTTGCACCAAAAGCTTTGAAGACTTGTCTACTAGGAAGGGAAACAAAATTCTTAAATCTTCATCTGATGTCTATAAATAAACATGTAAATCACAGAAAGAGAGGTTTCCAACTTAAGCTAAGAGTTCTGCAACTTATCCGGACAGTAGTTCAGCATTTGTTTTCTTCAAAATGCATAATAGAACCAAGTGTTTCCTGCCTTGTCCAACATGAGATTTTTGCAGGGTCCCTGTTTTACCCACAGCTGAAAGTGATTTGATAAGAGGAAATCCATGTCCAGCCAAGTTTCCAATTCCTCATAAAAATACTTAAAGCTTTCAGCACTCCATCATCCATTACCATTACTAGATTACCACTCACAAAGTTGAACAATACATGGCTGCTTCACTGCTCCATATTACTATATAAACAAGCTCCAATCACAAAGTTAAACAATACATGGCTGCTTCACTGCTCCATGTTACTATAAAAACAAACTCCAATGCTGACGGTGCATCCTCTGTAGGAACAAGGGGAGTCATCAAACCAGTAAACCACCAAATTTTGCAGTGACAAGATCGTAATCTTCTTCTCATTGTCTCAGTGTTCCTGAATATCTGAAATCATAAAGCAAGAAAGGAACTCCGCAAGCTACTGAAGCAACCGAGCCAGTGTGGAAGAATTTCTTTCACTCTTCAATCAAATATGCATCCCTTTTACTTTGGTAACCCCTCAAATCAGCTACAAATGGTGTTAAAAGCAATTAAAACTTGGATGATTTGTCCTTGAGAACCTTTATAAATATAGGAACTTTTGGAAAAGAAGAGTAAGTTGATGATTGTCCTCGATCTGGTGGTGTTCTTGACCCACACCAGCAACCCTCTATAGGTTTTCCTTTCCATGAAAAATAACAGAAGCAGGCAGACAGAATCTTCTATAAAGAGGCTTCCCTATGAGCAGAGACCACTGTATCCCATTCAGCTCCTTTTGAGGTGGCCTCTCCTTTTCTAAGACCGAAAATAGAGCAATCACAAGTCCAACAACAATATACACCAAATTCAGATTCCTCTCCATAGTGACAGTAACCCAGCACAAGAAAGAAATGTTATTCATACTTTTGGATCTATACTGGTACAAATCTCTAGGATCTACCCCTGGAATTGATCAATCAATCAAAAACTCTTGGATATTAACCATATTAAGTACTACTCGAATGCCCCCTCTTCTTTCATATTGTCCATAAGCACCACTCAGTTTCCTTCAAGCATCACATTGTAATATTTCCTGTCCAATGTAAACTTGGATGCAGTTTACAAAGACACTTCAGGGAATCAACAGGTAAGCGTCAACATAAAGAAGATGATAAATTAGACATTTGACCAACCAGTTAGATTACTGACTAGCAACTATCAAATGCTCCCGGACTTGAAGTTCTTTGACATTAATCTTTTAAATTACAAAATTGCACATTTTTCCTGTACATAACAATAACTGCATGAGGTAATAAAACCAAAATGGGATGAGCAAGAACTGTTTGGTCGAGAGAATTGGTGCCAAAAAAAAGGAACGACTCTGCAGGCATTTCACAGCCTGACTGCTTGATGATGAATAGAAGGCATGCTTGAGATTTGAACCCACCTATTGAGTGTTGTAAGAGCATGCATGTCTAAGTGAGACCTCGACTCCAGGTTCACCAGTCCGCTGAGTCTTATTCATCACGATGCTCAGACTAATGGGCATCAGAATCTTATCCTGCAACACACGATCCATATTCCACTAGTGTGACTGCAAACAACTATTCTGTATGTTAGGCATGAATAACATTTGCATGTACATGAACAGCAAATTAAATCCCCTCTCTCAAATTCTTGTGCTTTTAGTAAATGCTATACTAGGTTGCAATCAAACACATGAAGTAAATACCTATTCAGCTTCCCAGAAGCGTGCTACCCATTGCTTTCAACTTTGACTCTAGACCAAAGAACTTTAGTCCTGCCAATACCAAGTCAGCTGTCTTCTTCTTCATGTGTTCAATTAATATTTCATCAAACACAATTGTCTTTGCTTCAGTCAAAATTTTACGCTGTCTCAAATCTGTAAACACCTTTCTTGCCTCTTCAATTGTCCCATGCTTGCACATACCAGAGATGATAGCAGAATATATAACTTCATTGGGAGCACAACCCTCCTGCATCATCTCATTTAGCACATCAATCACCTTTTCAGCACCACCTGTTTTACATGCATGAAGAATCGTGAGACTGTACTTGAACTCCATGGGCCCACTTTCAACACTGGCTAAGCAGTCACGAACAAGCATCATAGCTGCATCAATCTCTCCATTATCACAAAGCCCTTTAGCAAGAGAGCAATAGGCAGCAACAGAAGGGACACAGAACATCTCAACTATTTTGTTATGACTAACACAAGCCTCTTGGATGTTTCCATCTTCTACAAAACATATAATTGCAATGCTATAAGTTGTTGAGTCGGGTTTATTTAAGTCCTTCATTTCACCAAAAAGTGATAATGCCCTTTTCATCTCTCCAATCGTAAGGAGAGCCTCCATAAGTATATTGTAGATAGGCACACTACTATAACCTTTTACTTTCAAGTCTTCAAACACTTCCAAGGCCATCGTAGTTCTTTCTGGCTTCCCAACCACATACGAGAAGAATTTGGAGAGATCATCAAAGACAGAAAATCCCAACTTCTCCATTTGCTTAAGAAGCTTGCAAAAATCATCCATCTTTTTCATCTCCGCATAAGACATCAGCAAAGGATTCACAGTCTTAAAATCCCGTTCAAGACCCTCTTGAACTGTAACCTGAAAAAGCTTATGAGCCTTATCAACCCTCTTAACATTACAAAAACCTTCAATAAGTGAATTATAAATTCGCAGATCAGCCCTATACCCTGAATCCACTAAATCCTTCAATAAATCACAAGCCAACCCAATCTTTCCATCCGCCACGAATGCCTCAACCAAAATCCCATAAATCCCTCTATCGATCAATATCCTCCTCCCCTTCATCTCCTTAAACACCTCATACCCTTTATCCACCCTCCCTCCTTTACACAACGCCGTAACCAAGGTCACATATGCCATCACATCCGGCTCCACCCCATCCCTCTTCATCTCCTCCCAAACCCTCAAACAAGCATCCAAATTCCCTTCTCCTGCCAACGCTCTAACCATTGCTGTATATGCAAAAACATCCGGTTTGCACAAATTCTCCCTCATTCTCCCTAAAACCTCCATCATTTCCTCTATCCTCCCTGCCTTACACAACCCTTTTATTAAAATCATGTAAGTAACACTCTCTTCCACCAGTCCATCCCTCCTAAAATCCTCATAAACCGATAATGCCAAATCCAAATGCCCCGTCTTAATCAATGAATCCATTATCCTATTATACAAAAAAACACGCGGTTTAACCCCAAATTTCACCATCTTTTGATACACATAGTAAACTCTAAGTCCCCTATTCGCATCCGAATGCATTCTAATCAAAATTTCAAACTGTTTTTCCGTCGGTGGCTTCCCTTGTGCTTCCATTAATTCAGGCAACTGATCAGCAGCTCTAAAAAAATTGCTCCTGTTCAAATTATAAGCAAAAGCATTATAACTAGCAAAAGTATGCTTAAACCCTTTCTGTTTACCTGCCCAGTGAAAGAACTTTGTCGCTAACTGAGGGTTGTTTTCCACCTTCAGCACTTCGGCAACCAGGTCCGGTGTCACCCTCCGGAGTTTGCAGAGCTCTGTCACCACTTCTGGGCCCCATTGGTTCCGGTTCTTGCGGAATGCGTCGAGGATGAATCTGGCAATGGGGGAGAGGCGTTGGGAGAGGGCGAGGGAGTGTCGTGATCGTGGAGATTGAGGTTTGGAAGGTTGTGGCTGGTGGGGAAGGTTTTGCTGTGGGTCCCACTTGTGGAGATCGAATGGCTTGAAAGGGGTGATGGGGTTTTTTGGAGGTTGTGGTTTGACGGTTTGACGGTTTGTGAAAAGGCCACCGCGGACTACAGGACGGTTTTGTGAGGGTTTACGGTGGCCGTAGAAGAAGTAGGGTTTAAGGGGTTTTGACGGTGGCGGAGGTGGCGGTTGGGGTGGCATTTTTTGTAAATTTCAAGGTTTGTTTGGCAGTTTACTTGTGTTCTTGTTATAGCACCTCCAGGTGTTCTTAGATGTTGGACGGTTGGAGTTTGGTAAGAAGAAAATAAATGGGCCTATTTGGGCCGTAAATAAACCTATAATAGTCCACAAATACAACAAATTCTAGCCCTTTAAAACAAGCCCAAAGCTTACCTTCAAGTAGAAACACGTGTCACTAACCCACTTGTTGAATTTTCTCACCGTCCGATTGGCGACCTGACGCCGGAGATCAACCCAGCCGAGAGATCCTGGATCTAGCATCTTGTATATGTCTGTCCTCCTATACTATACTATTTGAATCATTAAATCATCGGAGTAATTTATTTGTTATTTAATTAATTTTGTTTCTATTATTTCTGTGTAAAAAGGTATTTTTTTATTTTTTAAAATATTTTAATTTTAACTCAACCAAACTTAATTAAATTATCTGATTTGTTAGTCAACTGAGAGATTGCCCTGATTTTTATAAATCATGCGCCAAATCATAAATTATTGAATAAATTTATCATATAAGTTTAATAATTATATTCCAATACCCAATCTTAAGATAAGCTTTTTTACGTACCTCCTCTTTTTTATGGATAAAATTCTTACATAATAATAAAAACAATTCTTCAACACTAAAATATTTTTTGGTTTTAATATACATTAATAAAAAAAATCATTGTAAATTCGCACAATGTTTTTTTTTTTTGGTTAGTCCTTTAAAATTTTACTCTTAACTGACCAGTATTGCTTTTTTTTAGTTTAGGACTAAGTTATAAATAGATTGGAAATTTAAGGACTAAATAATATAAATTCAAAAACTACAAAGACTAATGAATTAGTTTTGTTAAATTGAATTGAAATTGATTTTAATTTAGCACCGTTTTATTTTTATTTTTATTTTTATTTTTATTTTTTGTATTTAAAATTATGTTTAGATATATTTTAAAATTATATTTGATTAGAAAAATTATTGAATTGATTTATTTTTAATTTTTTAATATAAAAAATTTTAAAAATTAATTATATTTATATATTTTAAAAAAAAATTAAAAAATATTTTGCACTGCAAAACAAGCTAATTTTCTTAATCATGGTTTTTGGTGATTAATTGATCAGAATAAATCTGATCAAAATCCAATAGGATTAATATTAAATTTTATTTTTTAAAAAAATAATATTATTTTTATAAAAGATTAACTTGGTTGGTGGTTGATTTAATTCAAAATCTAGGTTATGGGTTTTAATTGAATTACCGAGTCATTCTAGATTAATTCTAATTTTTAATATATAAATAAAAATGACTTTGTTTTTGTTATAAATAAATAAATAAATAATCAATATATTTTTAATCAGATATTATAAGGTCAACCTGAATTCTTGAGCAAGTCACATGAATTTTTATGTTTTCTTATATTTTTTAAATCTAGCTTGATCGGACCGGGTTTTAAAAGAGGTGTAGATGTTTGTCTTCAAGACATCCCCTTTTTTGTCTAGTTTTGTAGTCACCCTCTGCTCCAAGCTTTTCTCTACCCTCGAAACCCTAAACTTCGAGTTCACAGACAGATTGATCACTGTTTTGATTCTCTAGGAGCCCCAGAAGAGGTGAGATCGATGTATCATCATCCTTCGAGGTAAAGGCAGCACCTTTTCAACTGTCACTCTCTATCTCAGGTTAGGGTATGCATTTTGAGTTCATCTTAGGGTTTCAAATTTTCAATCTTTTCTTTTTTTGTTGATTGGTGAGGTCTGTCAATTGAGTTTAGTCTCTTCTCTTAATTTGGGAAGTAATTCAGATAGTTAATGGAGTATTAATGTGTAGATCTTGAATATGATTAATGTTGTAGAATAAACAGTCATTATTGCTCTGATGTTCATTGTTTGAGCCTGGAATTTGTTTTGCAGGAGAGGTTATTGAAGCCTTGCCAACCATATTTAGTTTTGATTAAAACAGTAACATCTTTAATTTTAGTAGAAACCTTTTGAGTCCCATCTTCTGAAAAGATATGTCGGCATCCAAATTGACAAAGAAACGCCGTATTTCGGATGCCTCGGACAGATTCATCCAGTTACCGGATGAATTGATCATAACCATCTTGAAGAAAACCGGAGACCCCAAAACCCTTATTCGTTGCTGTTTAGTGTGCAAGCACTTGCAATCCCTTGTCTCCAAAGTGGATGCAATCTCTCTTAGATTCTCATATCCAGGAGAGGCAGGCGAGTATCTCCCTTGCTGGAAATCACATTACCACATTCCGCTATCAGCTATCCCTGCCATTATGAAAGTGTTTGCTTATATGAAATCTCTTAAAATCAAGCTCTGCCTTTGCCCTTCACTACTCAGTTGTTATGGAGTGCATCGCGGACATGCATTCAAGTACAAGCTGAAGGCAGAGGATATGAACGATAAAATGCACACTCATATGTGTATGGCTATTGAAGTTGGACCCTTGTCAAGTGATAATAAGGGGATGTTATCCCATAAACGGGACGGGTTCAATATTGAAAAGGTCAAGAATCCTCTGATGATGTCCTTTTTTCTTGTAATATTAAGTCATCGGCCTAAAACGCTGAGCAGTGTGGTGATTTTGAGTACTGGAATAGAGAGGCATGCTTTGAAACGTAAGGTGCGGTATAGAACAGAAGAAGGGAAGGTGTTTATGGAATCTGAACAGATGGCCAGGTTTTTTACTTTGATTTCAAATACAAAAGTGAACAAGAGCTGGCTTAAGAATCCGCAGAATCTGGTTTGTTGGATTAAAAAGGATGAGCAAAATAAACATCGGGTAAGAGAGATGCTGTGGCTTGTTCATAAATGGGAAGGAGAGAGATGCAATGTGAAGGAATCAAGTATAAAGGAGAGAGATGTGCAGGAGCTGCTGGGTGCTTTTGATGAGGACGCCAACAATGATGAGAAACAATGAAAATTTAGACCTCTTCTGACAGTAGTAACATGATCACAACCCAAGTTTTAGGTTTGCGTTCTGTCTAAAGTTAGCAAATACTCTATGCTTTAGTTGAATGGTATATATTTAATTGTTACTGTGTGGAATTTCTGTTTTCTTAATTGCAAATATAAGCATGGTTTTTTTTGTAAGTTCAAGGATGGAAGTGTGATAAATTGAAAAGGTGTGAAAGATAGTAGCTTACAGCATGAATAGCATCCTGTTGAGCATTGCATTCACGATCAACTTCCATATCAATTTGCCTCAGAATTTGCATAGCTGAACAGCACAACTGTTTATCTAACGTACTGTTCTTGGTAAAGGAAAATTGACATGGCAGATAAACGCGGCTCTGATGCGTTTTAAGGCGGGAACATTAACTTGGTAGTCTGATTCAATAACACACCGACACCATATCTTACAGCCTCGCAGTTGCAGCAAAAACATGGGAATCAAATATATTTTTGCCTATATGATCTTGTGTTCGAGCTTCCTATATCATTCGTATCTGTTTCCTAAAATTGCTGACACTAGATCATCATCTCTAAGAACGGGATGGGATGTGAGATTTGTACCTGCTGGCCATGGCAAATTGGCTAATAGCATAGTTGGGACTATGAACATGCCGTAGGGAGCAGCATGGTCTCATCATTGACAGTGCAATTGCAATCTTGAAAGAATTACAACTTTAAATGTTGATTTGATTGATAACGAATCCAACCCATATAATAACTTAAAAAAGAGTAAGATACGATATTGGTGCATGGGACGCAATGCTAATTGTAATTGCTATTAAATCCCCAATCGGCCAATCTATCTGGTCTTGTCCCACTTCCGTCTCAAAAACTAATTACCCTGTGTTTTCACTGTACGATAACGATTTTGCACTTTAAAAACCAAAGGAGTGAACACAGACGGGTAAAATAGTATTTTCACACTTCTGCATGGTGTAATTACGCCCATGCTCTTGGAAAAACAAACAAGGCTGCCAGTGTTTTATGGGTGTTTTCAATTTTTCTTTTTTCTTTTTTTGTATATTTTAATTACCAAATAGCTCGAGGGGTAACTTTTTTTTTTTCTAAGGTCAAGATAATTTTTTTTTTTTTACATTGGTTTTTTTTGCAACTATGGATTAGAGTTAAGGGTGTTCTAGTTTTTTTATAAATAAAATAAAAAAACATGCGCCAAGTGGGAGGCAATCGAGCTTTTTGGGCGGCGTATGAGGCTCATCTCGATAGTTGTTGGTTCTTTTCCGAGGCGATGCTCAAAGCATCGCGTCACCCTTTACATGGTGGGCTAGCACATGTCAACTGCCAGGACAAGACGAAGCTCCGGTGATAATCCCCCCTCTTTTTTCTCTCCCCTACTTTAAAAAGTGTGCTGACCTTATAAAATTGCAAAGTAATTCTTAATTTTTTAATTGCATTGAATTTGATTTATTTGTTTTTAATTTTATCATTGACATTTGATTTTTTATATTTTTTTATCAAATTTGATAATCATTATTTTGATTCCTATTTATTTTGCTTTTAATCTTTTTTCTAATTGGATTTTATTTTTTGATTTCATACATAATCATTTGATTTTAATTCCTTTTTTTTTGTGAATGTGTTATAATTACAATTCCTTTTATTTTGAGTTCTCTTCTTGATTAATTATTTTTTGGCAATTTCATCCCTCATTGTTTAAATTTATTGTATTTCCATATTATATTTGGTGCTTTTTTTATCATGCTTTTAAAACGCAGCATAGAAGTCGACCCCCATCATGTCCCGATTCATGGGTGGGGTTGAATGACCGAGTTTACCAAGGTCAATTGAATTTTTTATTGTATAGGAAGTAAAAATGACATTATTTTAATAAAAAAAATTAATGGCAAAAAAAAACCAACAGGTTTTGACATAATTTTCTTCTAGTTAATCGCTTGATTTTTTTATTCAACTAAAAGTAAAAAAATTGTATTAATTTCATAAAAAAAAATGAAGAAAAAACTCAATAGGCTTAGGCATTAAGTTATAAGATTCGCATGTCAACCATCTGGTTAAGTCAGGTTTTGGAAGTCTTTTTTTTATATTTGTTTTTCAATTTCATCTCTCGATATTTAATTTATTGAGATTCTTGTGTCGTTATTTTTTTTAATTTTCCTTCTATGGGATAATCATGTTCTGATAACCTGGGTCACGAGTTTGGAGAATTATTTTGTGTCAGCTTCGTCATTTTCTTAAACCCTTCTTTTAATAATTTTATTTTTATTTGATTCTTCAATGTTTGATTCATTCCAAATCATCCTTTATTATTTTTTTCATTTTCTTCTTTTAGGGTTACCCCGATTTTATCTCTCAAATCGCGAGTTTAGTGAATTAACCTGATTTGACATAGTCTTTTCTCCTTCTTTTCTTAATATTTTCCTATAATTTTGAAAATAACCCAATTTTTCAATTTGTTTAAGGTCGTCACCTTTCTATTTTTTGATAATAGTCGGTTCAATGACCCAAATCTTAATTTTGTTTTACTTTTATAAATCAATCGAGTTTTTTTAACCCGGTGAACTCAACAACTTGAATCTATGATTTTTTACTAGATTTTTTTGTTTTGCAAGGGCCAAAATATATAGTAGGTCCTAAAAAATAGTCATCGCCATTAAACCCCTAATCGGCCAATCTATCGCCTCACAAGAAAGACCTCACGTTTGCATGAAAGGTGTACATACGATTTATGCATTCAAATCCCAAATTTTATATATTTCTATTGTGTTTTCATCATGTTGTAAATGATTTGGGATATTGGAGATAAATTAAACAAAAATTACTTTACCATAAAAGAAAAGATTTTTAGGTTGATATTAGATAATTGATCTAAAAGAATAAGGCAATGAAGAACGTTAAGATACAAGAAGGGATGATGTTCATGACAGATGAACAAATTCGGAAGTTGCGTATAGAATTAAGTGGCTATATCATACTGGTGCTTCCATGTATCCGATAAAATAGTTTTTTAAATAACTATTTTAAATGATTAAGTATCATTATTTCAAGAAAAAATAATTAATTTTTTTTAAATATCATTATTTTAAATTATTTTTTGAAGTAATTAAAAATGTCATAAAATAAGTGGTTGGTGAGAGAAAAATAATATTTGTAATCCATGACATAAAATACCTATACCTCTAGGTTGAAACATATTTTTAAATTCCAATTGAGGT
>Ga0325411_1003992_pt1 | contig 16594 bp, 16 predicted proteins | sample PopdelMetagenome_13_FD_206181 | JGI IMG/M metagenome (GOLD analysis project Ga0325411, IMG submission 206181) | Populus deltoides microbial communities from Bellville, Georgia, United States - Xylem-PdIQD-R4 | ecosystem: Host-associated > Plants > Phyllosphere > Stem > Wood/Secondary xylem...
TAGTGCAATTAAATATATCTAATAGACATCAAATTTTTAGTTAAGAGGCAAGAGATAAAGTTGCTAAAATGAGAGAGAAGAGAACACGATTTTGTGCGGCCAAATTTTGACTATAAAAGAGATCGTATCAATACGTTTTTCTAGAAAAAAAAGAGCTTAATAAAAGTTGTTTGGGATTTTAACCATACTATACTAAAAGAAATATATATTACAATCTCCAAATCGTTTTTATTTTAGTTTGATTGATTTCAAGTATGGAGACTAACTACAAGGTGTTTAGGGTTCGAAAATTGAGTTGTTAAGATTTCTATAATGTTCTTTGAGTGTTTTAAATAAAAACAAGTTGAAATTTGAGTTTAACGATCAAATATACCTAGATCTTAGTTTTTTAATCATTAAAGGTGTTTGATAATTATTATAATAGATAACATATTACCTGTCTAGATAAATGATGTGCAACCCATTTATTAAAAAAAAGAAAGAGAGAGGCTAAAGCAAATAATAGACCATCCATTTGAGCTTAAAATAAAACCAAGCGCGTGGTATTGACCTTCTCGACTCTAAAAAAAAAGAGAATGAATGAAACTCTTTAGGTATACTAAAATTTTGATGATAATACTCTTAGTATTATTGGAAAGACCATGGTGATATGAATTCAATGACATAAATTAACAATAATAACTAGAGTATATCATAAGTGTTGTCAAAAAATGAGGATTTTTTTATATTTGGACGACACATATGCTCCTCCAGACACTAGGTGCTCTGATGGTTCATAAATAAAATTTGAATAATTTTTTTTATATAATTAAATTTATCTCATTAATATTTTTTTAATAATATTAATAGGGTTGTTATTAAAGCTTTGAGGTGTCTCTTTAGGTTCTCTTTCTTTCCCTTTTTTTAATTTTTTTTCTTCATCTTTGAAACCTTTTAAAGCATCAATATTCACACTATTCAAGGTGACTTTTTTAAAAATCACAATTATTATCAGCGATTTTCACCGAAATGTACTATTTTTCAAAAAATTTAAATTTGATAATTTTTTTCTTAAAAAAACTCCACCTCCTCATTGGCCTATTTAAATATTTCCAAAAATAAGATCACATTCAAATTTCTCCCACATCTCTACAGTCAAATGCCCTACTTGAGAAACAATCACAGCCGAATGATCCATTAATCATGCTCCACGATTAACCCTCTCTGTCTAGACAAAGAGCAAAACTCTAATCTAGGAGTTTGAAAAATTAACAAATCAGCTGTACTAGAGGGATCAAGTTATATATTATAAAACTAGAGGGATCAATGTGATGATTCTTTAAAATACAGAATCTTAACTATATTTTACCCCCCAACAAAACTTCTCTCTGTGAAAGTACAGTCCGTATTAAAATAATGTTTTTTTAGCACACAGAGAGGCCTGACACATTATTTACCAGTAGCCGAGAGAGAGAGAAACAGTTCTAGAGAGAGAAAGAGGGAGAGAGTTTGATTTTTGAATGTGATTGTTATTACTTAGTAGTATATTTGTCATGCTCTCTTGTGTCTGCTAGTGTATGCATTCAAACTTGACCTGCTAGTTTCTTAGATTCTTCCTTTTCTTTTATTTTCTTACAATGATTTCGACCGTTTGTGTCAGTTTCTGTATTTTCAAACAAATGCAGCTTCTGGGCATTCCTCATTCTCAGTGAGTGAGAGTGGGATTCCTTTGCTTTTGAAGATCAAACTGGTTTTAATTGTTCATTTTGGAGGCACTACTTAATTCTAGCTTGCACGAAGTTTGAGTCTTGAAGGCAAAGTTGTTGTTCCTCCTAGCGAGTTTCTGGTTTCAATCGAGAGAGAAACAGCTCTGGTTTCGATGAAGTTTGAGTCTTGAAGACAAGAGTTGTGAGTTATTGAACTTTAGAAGCAGTTCAGGTTTCAACTGAGAGAGAAAAGGGGAGAGAAGTTGAAGATCAAGCTATACAGCTGGTTGTTGCTTTCTGGAGAGATGACAAATTCTGATTCCTGAGGCGTAAAGGTTGGTTCTTGGAGTTGATTTCTTTTGCTTTTTATGATCCTATTTGGAAAAAAGAAGTGATCTTTTTCCCCTTTTGCTTTCCCTCCCCCTTCTTATTGGGTTCTCTTATCTGGTTTTTAAAGATCAGTCAGTTCACATAATTAATGGTTCCATTCTCTTCCTGTATCATTTTCTTCTCGTAGAGACAGGAGTGGCTTTGAATTGTGGAGGTCTTTGAATGTCGAGGAAGGTCAAATCTAATTGAGGTATATATATTTTGCATTTATTGATTTGAATTTTTTTCTAAATAAAAATGAACTTGTAGTGGGGCTGGTCTATTGAATCATTCTTGAAGAATTTAAATACACCTGATGTATATTACAAATGTAGATAGAGACTTGTAACTTATCTTCAAAGGAAAGTCTCTCTCTCTCTCTCTCTCTCTCTCGCTCTCTGAACCAGCGAGCTCTCTATTTATGAGGATAAAAATGGCAATACACAGCCTAGAATCCAACTTTTTATCCAAAAATGAAATCTTGACCATTGGATATCAATCAAGATCACCTTAACAAAGCTTAGAAGATAAATCTGATACCCATGTTCTACCTTCTTCATGGTTGAAAAGTAAAGTTTCAGAAATTTTTTCTTTCACATCCCATTGTACCCTTCAGCACGACGTGGGACGTACTGTTTGGGTGTTTGGAAATATATATTTTCGATTATTTTTTAAAATGTTTTTCATTTAAAAGTTATTTTTAACATAATATATCATTTAAAACACAAAAAAAAATAATTTTAAAAGAAGCAAATCAAAATTTTTGACAAGTGCGGATGGCCCGTAGTGGTTATCAAGCTCAAGATTGTATTCGAAAGGGTGTTTTGGTATTTGCATAGTGTTATGTCTTAATAGGACGGCAATATTTTTTAGTCTTTAAAAAAGAAAGTTCTTTCAATTTCACGAGTCGATCCATAATAAATTACAACAGTTTCGTGTTTTGCTGGATATGCATTCTTTTAGGTTTAATTTTAGTTGGCATTTAATGATCACTTAAAAAGCCATGGAAATGATTTGTGGGAGCATCTTAAAGGGTACTTTGATTTGGTTGGTCAAGTCTTGTTTTCAGTTAAACATGCTTTGTGTGATCATGCAAGATTCTCGAAGCCCTTGATGTTAGCGTATTTGTTTTTTATTTGTGGTTTATTTTAAAGAACCAGTAACCTTAGTTTATAATTTATGTATGATGACTTTAACTGCTCCACTACCTTTGAATTTTCTAAGCAAATATCATTTCCTTCCTCGTTTCTTAATGCCCAGGTCATCACTTTAAGGTTTGGTTCTCTTTGTAATGCAGTTATTGCAGCTCTGGTCGCCAATTTGATCCGTACACATTAGAAATCATGGTGGAAGATAGAGGGAAAGAAGTTGTGGTTGATATTCAGTCAGTTGAAGACTGGTTATGTCATGCACAAGAGCTTGTTCCTGTAGCCGTTGACAAGGCCAGGGAGGTTAAGGGCTTTCCTGGTAGATGGAAGATGATAATTTCCAAGTTGGAGCAGATCCCATCGCGTTTATCGGATTTGTCGAGCCACCCTTGCTTCTCCAAGAACTCTCTTTGCAAGGAGCAATTGCAGGCTGTGTCAAAAACACTCAAAGAAGCAATTGAATTGGCAATCTTATGTATGGGTGAGAATTCTTGTGGTAAGCTTAGGACGCAGAGTGATCTTGATGCTTTATCTGGTAAACTGGATTTGAATTTACGAGATTGTGGACTTTTGATCAAGACTGGGGTGCTTGGCGAGGCTACTATGCCTTCAGCTGTGGCTGGCTCATCAACAGAACCCGAGGCTGTTATTCACAGCAATACAAGGGAATTGCTTGCCCGGCTTCAGATTGGGCACTTGGAGGCGAAGCATAGAGCTCTCGACACACTTGTTGAGGTCATGAAAGAGGATGAAAAGACTGTTTTGGCTGTTATGGGGCGGAGCAACATTGCTGCTTTAGTCCAGTTGTTAACAGCAACTTCTCCTTGCATTCGAGAAAAGACTGTTACTGCAATCTGCTCACTTGCAGAATCTGGAAGCTGTGAGAATTGGCTTGTTTCAGAGGGTGTTTTGCCACCTCTCATAAGGCTTGTTGAGTCAGGCAGCACTGTGGGCAAAGAGAAGGCTACAATTTCTCTCCAGAGATTGTCAATGTCAACAGAAACAGCCAGGGCAATTGTTGGGCATGGTGGTGTTCGACCACTGATTGAGATCTGTCGAACTGGTGATTCTGTTTCACAGGCTGCAGCTGCTTGCACGTTGAAGAATATCTCAGCTGTCCCTGAGGTTCGACAAGATCTAGCTGAAGAAGGGATCGTGAAGGTAATGATCAATCTCCTAGATTGCGGGATTTTATTGGGATCAAAAGAATATGCAGCAGAATGCTTGCAGAATCTCACTGCCAGCAATGACAATCTGAAAAGAGCTGTTATTTCAGAAGGCGGAATTCGAAGTCTATTGGTATATCTTGATGGTCCACTACCCCAAGAATCTGCAGTTGGGGCATTAAGGAATTTGGTTAGCTCGGTTTCTATGGAAATGCTGGTATCTTATTGTTTTCTACCCCGTTTGGTTCATGTGCTCAGGTCTGGATCACTGGGTGCCCAACAGGCTGCTGCAACTGCAATTTGCAGGGTTTGCACATCAGCAGATATGAAAAAATTGGTTGGTGAAGCTGGGTGCATCCCTCTTCTTATAAAATTGCTCGAGGCTAAATCAAACAGTGTTAGAGAGGTTTCTGCGCAAGCAATTTCGAGTTTGGTATCCCTTTCCCAGAACCGAAGAGAAGTTAAAAGGGATGATCAAAGTGTGCCAAATCTAGTGCAATTGCTTGATCCAAGTCCACAGAACACTGCAAAGAAATATGCTGTAGCGTCCCTTGCATCACTCGCATCGAGTAAGAAACGTAAGAGGTTGATGATTTCATATGGAGCGATTGGATATCTCAAGAAGCTTACTGAGATGGACATCCCTGGCGCTAAAAAGCTACTCGAGCGATTAGAAAGAAGGAAATTAAGAAGTTTGTTCGGTAAGAAATAGAGAGACGAAAATCTACTGTTGTATGACAAGTTCTCTTCCCTTTTCCTTCTTGTATTCACCGTTTAATTCTCTGTACTAAACAAAGTAGTCAATGACAAGCTGAGAGCACTCAAAAGTGTGCTAATCTATGCAATCGATGTTCTATTTATAAAAATACATAAGAAACCTCTTATGCAGTTATGCTTCTTTTATTCTTCTTCTAGCTTCCATATTTGGCACGCAGACAGCGCTGCAGCCATCATATTTCCGGCCCCATTTGTTTCTGTTACTCAACTTCTCTTTATGTTTGGGTAGATCAAAGATCTTCATGCCATAGGCAGACCATTGTAGCTGTCATATTTTAGCTGTGGAAGGAATGGAAGATGTTCCAACCGGTGATTTAAGCCTCTGCAAGGCAACGCAGCTGATCAGCTTCAGGGTTCTTCGTTGAAAACTCTCCTGGACTGCCATCCACAACTGGGGGTGTCAAAGATTCCCACAAAGAAAACATTGTCGTCTTCAATAGTTAGGAAATGATTGTGTTCTCCCCTCGTTCCCAACTATTGTGCTTGATGTACAGTGCTGTAAAGACTAATGAGCAGAACCACTCATTGATGCTTCAAATTTGCTGTCAAGGCCCAGTTGCGCCAGAAAGAAACCTCAATCATTTCAATCGTCCATGAAGCAAAAAGGCAAGACCTTCCTTTTTGTTTTTTGTGATTTAAATTTGTATCCACAAGCTAATCCCAGAAGATAAACGCAGCCAAAGATCCCACCTTTCGAAAAAAATCCCCGTACTTCGTTTATGCTAGCTGTGCACCTGTAAAATTGAAGATATAAATACGACCTTACCAAGATATGTTGTCGGTTGTAGACTTCAAAAGTAGATTAAAGCACTGATGTCTTGGCCCCACCACCGTGGTACCTTTTTACCCTTCAGCGTCCGTCGTTTAAAATGAATGGGCAGCAGCTAACACGGGATGTATTCGGGATTGCGTGGAAGTACGGCGGTAAAATATATTAAAATAATATATAAATTTAAATCTTTATAAAACACTGCATAGAACACATTCCCAAACAATAGCGTCCTTGCTCGCTCTACCTCTAGTTTAATTTGCAAGCCGGTAAGAAAAATAATTACATGTGAAAAATGTAGTTCTCCGAATATAAATATTTAATTTATTTAATATATAAATATGGTAAAAACCTGAGTCAATAGCTCCCTACCGACCATTGTCACCAAAATAATATAAAGCAGCCCAACTAAGATTCAGTGGGCTTACGTATTGCCCACAAAGTTTGGAACTTCTTGGGCTCACCCTATTGCTAAAGGGCAAAATAAAAATAAAAATAAAAACAAAAATTCAAGGCTAACTTTATCGTCGTGGGATCATGGATTTTAGTAGAGATGAAGATTTGACTTGAAATTAATAGATATTAATCCGGATTTGATTTGAATGTATAGATAAAGGATCAATATTATTAAATTTAGTTTAAAATTTATTCAAAACTAATTTAAAAAAATATATTTATATTATATAATTATATTTTAAAAAAATTTAGATTTATTAATACAACATAATTGATATATATATATTAATTATTTTATTTTTTATTGAATAATAAATAATGTATTTGAACTGGATAAATAATTTATGAATATTTTAATTTTTTTCTGATAAATAAAAAATTAAGATATAGCCCGTCATTCCCTATTTTTAGTCCCCCTCCAATCTTCATCATTACCCCGCAATTCCCATATTGGGCTGCGTGCAAAGCCACCGCACTGTCTAAAATCAGCCTATCTACACACATCCTCATCGGTCTTCACACAAAAAAATTCACTTAATGACACGTACATGTGATCAGAGCCGTAGATGTGGATAAACCAATTTGAGAGATGGCTCGAATTTCATGCAGAGACAAGGAAGTGAATAAAAACAAATTAATTTTGTATTTTAGTCCTGGGAGAGAGCGCACCAAACATGGCCTTGTCATGGTCTATCATTAGCTGATATATAGGAACTTAAAAAACACTGGTTGCTGCGCATTTGCCAATTCTATCTCTTTAAGAACAAAGTCTCAATGCTCTTGTAGAGAGAGACGGCTAGGGAGAGATTGTGAATTTCGAGGCCATATCCATCTGGGCACTCCCTTCGGTATTACACGCACACACGCTCTCTCTCTCTTCTCTTTCTCCTTAGAAATAGTGAATTTGTGTTTGATTCTTGATCTGTGCTTTTTTCTGAGGTCAAGCTTTGGTCTTTCTTTATTAGAGTATGTTCATGTTTGTTTCTACTTAGTTATTTTAATCATTGCAACTTTATTGCTGATGACTTTGAGGTTGCTATCTGTCTTAACTTTTATTTGGGTGCTCTAAAGTTGATTTCTTTTTGTTGCATTCTTGATGTGAATTACTGATTGTCAGGCCAAGCTTTAATCATTGCAACTTTTATTGCTGATGATTTTTCTGAGTTTTGTTTTTGCATTTCTCTTCATTTTTTCATGATGGAATGTTTGCTTTGTCCATGTTTAATTATGTTAAACTCTATTGCTTCTTGAGTTCCAAGGATAGGTCATTAATTGATATTGCAGGTTTGATCAGGATAAAAGATGAGTACACTCGATGCAACTAGAGCAGAACTCGCTCTTATAGTTCTGTATCTGAATAAGGCTGAAGCCAGGGACAAGATTTGTCGGGCAATTCAATATGGTTCAAAATTCTTGAGCGATGGACAGCCTGGTACCGCCCAAAATGTTGACAAATCAACCAGCTTAGCTCGGAAAGTTTTTCGTCTTTTTAAGGTAGAGTAATATGATATAACATTAGATATGATTAAGTGGAATTACATCTGGCTTTGTTTATATCCCTTCAAATCTAGAAAATGTAGAACTTTTTCCTGTCTTTCTTTCTTTAACCAAAAACATGTATAATTGTTCAGTAAACGGAAGCCGAAAAGGTACTTTAAATTGGTTGTCCATTTTGTTCCTAGAAAGAACTAGTGGAATGAACGAAAATGCTGAAGGACCTGCAGTTGGCAGTGTAGGACCTGCAGTTGGCAGTGTTTCATGTGGTCATTCTATGAAGAGGAATGAAAGCTATTCTTCTTGTATTTATGATTTGGCAAATTATACCATGCTTCTTGATCTTGTCCAATTGCAGTTTGTCAATGACCTGCATGGTCTTATTAGTCCAGTTTCTCAAGGGACCCCCTTGCCTCTCGTTTTATTGGGAAAGGTAAGAATGATTTGTTAATAAAATGTTTTTGTTACAGTATCACTGTCTTCATGGTGGCGACTTTAACAATTGGATGCTTATTTCAGTCCAAAAATGCGTTGTTGTCAACTTTCTTGTTTCTTGATCAAATTGTTTGGCTTGGAAGAAGTGGCATTTACAAGGTATGAAATGCTCCACTCTATTTTAATCTTTTAATGTTTCAGAATGAAATTATATGAGAAGCATTAGTTAGAAACCTGAGAAGTCTTGGTATTTACAGAACAAAGAACGTGTTGACCTGATTGGCCGAATATCCCTTTTCTGTTGGATGGGATCCTCAATTTGTACTACTTTGGTTGAGGTTTGTTGCTTTTCACTTCCTTTTCTTCTCTTAGAAATTGAGGGAATGAGCGTCTTTTTGCAAGCTGAAGATGATTTCTATGACATCTTCCACCATTCCACATCAGGTTGGGGAGCTTGGGAGGCTTTCTGCGTCAATGAAGAAGTTAGAGAAAGAGCTTAAGGATGGTGAAAAACATCATGTATGTACATCATTGTCGTATCAGGCTGATTGTTTAAATGCTTTCATGTAATAAGGCATTCTTATTGGTGGTCCTTTTTGAGTACAGAATGAGCAATACCGTGCCAAACTTAAAAAATCAAATGAAAGGTCTCTAGCCCTTGTCAAATCAGCCATGGACATTGTAGTTGCTGTTGGGCTACTTCAATTGGCACCCAAGAAAGTCACTCCTCGTGTTACAGGAGCTTTTGGAGTTGTTACCTCTCTAATCTCTTGCTACCAGGTATCCATTCTTCTCATGCACAGTTTTCATTGGTAACCGGGAAATCATCAGTATATTACTTTACTTTTTTGAGATTGGCTATGGATTGCCCACTGAAGCATATCTCCTGCCCAATCCAAGATTCATTTTCGACTCTTCATCCCCTTTGCTTCCTCCCATTGCATCTCCAAATAGTGTCAGTGTAAATTTGATGCTTTTAGTTTTTAGAGAGTACATTTTGCTATTACTGAACAACCAAAAAAAAAACTGCTTTGCTTTTCATAAACTATATATTTAATTGGCATTTTTTAAGTTAATAATTTTTTTGGTCATCATTTCAACATAGTAAACTGTTTTGATAGCACACATCAAATATTTTCTTTAAAACAACATCTTGCCCTGACGTATGATGAGGGGCGGAGATATTGGCAATCAAACCAGTTCTAACCAAATGAGGGAGAAGGGTGATGTGATGTGTGAGCGTGCTCATCTGAGTATTTGTGTGTCTGAGTGATAGAGACACAGTTTTTTCCATGAATGTGCATGCATTGTATGAAGCACTGCTGGGTTGAACTTGCTTTATTTGGATTTTGTTTTTTAAAATTGAAGTTCCCCGAAGTTTTGGATGGTAATGCGCGCGCTCTTTACTGATCGATATTCTATCTGCCATGCAGCTGCTTCCATCACCACAAAAGCCAAAGACAAACTGAAGACACGAGCCTGTTCTGCTCAAGAAGTCAAAAATGTCATCTCAATAATTATTTGAACTTTGTGATAAACCCGTGTTGGTGTAAAGCTTTTTAGCTTCTTGCCATCTTGTGGGTGACCTGGAAGGTTATTTACCTATCTAGTTCTCTATTATTCAGCACCCTCGTTAGTCACAATTCACAGTCCATTACAATCTATCTTGCAGTAGTAATGATAATTCAGCAAATGTAATCTCTGGTTCATATTTTATTACTCTACAATCATAGCAGCTGACCTGCTAATGTTTGTCTTGGGGAGGGCTCTACACTAAACTAAATTCGGATCACAGATTTGCACATATGCCTAAAGTAGGGTGGCGGCATTTTTTTGGCTTTTCCACATGCGTTCATAATTCTTGTATAAATGATTATGTTCAAGTTAACCTACCTGGCCAAACATCATCATCTAAGCTCGGTGGTATGCATTTTATGTTTTGTTTCTGCGTACTTGGGTGTTTGGTTTTGTTGATGAGGTATTTGTTTCTCGTTATCTTTGTTAGATTGTCCCCTTGTCCATCAGTTAAGATGCTACTATAAATCCTCCATTTTTTTTTGTCACCTAAAGAGGGTTTTTTTTTGTTTAATTTTTATTTTTATTTGCGTTCGAAGTTTCGCAAGCATTGAAATTGTTGCCGGAAAAAAACCACAGGCCCACTAAGCTACCAAAATTTGCACTCTTCTTAAAAGAGGTCGGCCATTTTAGTTTTCAATTGAGCCATGCATGACATTACGACCGGGAGGTGTCATTCCCGGAATCACTCAAAACAGATTTTTTTTGGGGACATGTCTATAACATCACATTCAAGTAAAGCCCTAACAACGCGCAGACAATAGGGAAAAAACAAGGGATTTTGATAGGCTCTTCAACATTTCGGCAACCTTCAATCTCAGTGACGTCAGATAGTGGCATGCAGATTGATTCCTCCTTAAATCAGCCACCATGTCTTTCCCTCTTAAACCAGGCTAGCGGCGTAGAGCAGAGATTGACACAAGCTCACTATCAGGGGTTGTATGTGCTTAATGGACGTAGAGAGAGGGGTTTATTTATTTATTTGAACATGATTGAGAGTAACAACTTCAACAGCAAAACCTGTCTTCCGATATTGGCACATTCCCATTGTGACTAAGAACTGAAAAGAAAAATCAACACCACCACATGCACGTAACAAGATCTTCGTGCGAATTTCTTAATCGTGTAAACCAAAATGATATACATATATAACAACTCTTAAGAGCGGAAGAGTGAAAATAAAAACCAAACGGAAAAACTTGGGATGCTTAGCATAAGGGTTATACACCAACTTGGCAGAAAGGACTGGCAAGGTTTCCAGCATAGTCACTCTCGCTTAGATAGATCAGGATACCAACTAGTTACTCAGCCCAGAAGGGAGGGTAAAACAAACAAAGGTAGTATAATTATTATAGATAGATGACAGGTTAGAATGCTAACTCATCATCCACTTCATCCTCTGAATTCCAATCATATTCAAAGTCTCCTTCTCCCCTCAACACATTTATAATCTGCTCCCAATCAACACGCCCATGCAAATGTCCACCATGATATGAGGAGTCCTCATCAGGTAAGTTTGGTGGGTTACAACTCTCGGCTTTCAGTATAAACTTTCCTGAAGGTCCAAGCATTTCAACACCAAATGCTGGTGATAATGGCCTACCTTTAACTTGAACTTGAGCCACGCTGCAATACAACAAGAAAGTGCATTAAAAACAGAAACCATACATGATAGTCAGCAGTCCTGATTCCAGCACACTGCAAACTGGTGGTACAGGGTAAGAATAGCTATAGCTCTGCATTAAGGAATAGTTTCTTTTAACTTTCAGATGTTATAGGCTGGCAAAAATTTTGAAAAATTTATCAATTTGCAAAGTCACCAAGACAGTTTCTATTTTTATTCCCACAACAAAGATCTGGCCAACACTTAACCTCATCAAATTTTACGCATATGCAGGGAATCAAGCCTGGTCACTGGAATTAACACTATTATTTGAACATATTCAAGGAGACTAGCACACCATGAAAAGCCTCTCGCACACGCAAGGTTGTGTGTGGAGAGAGAGAGAGAGAGAGAGAGAGAGAGAGTTCCTAGAGCAGTGATCCTACTCACATAAAAGTGAGATCCACCATGATAACCATCCATAAATCTCACTATTATGTGTGTGGGGCAGCATAATATATATCAACACCAAAATAAAACCGCTAAAGAAGAGTGGGTTGAACAAACCATATATAGAACAAGCCATCCATTTCCTGCCTCTGAACCCTTCCCAGCAGCTCAATCTGCAAAATCCCACCAATGCAAAGAACTGGTTCTGGAAGCCTGAAGTTCTGCAAGCTGCTCTCCTGTTCATGTAGAAGGCTTTGACAAATTAGGAATTCTGTTGAGAATTCAGTCATAGAAAGTTGTAATTACTCAAAAGCACGTGAATACAAGCTCATGCCCCAAGCAAGCACACATATAGACACAGACACAGAGCAGCTGACAAAGGAAATATTTAGGATAGAAATCATAGAAGCCATTAAAGATAACAGAAAATATTGTTCTCTTTACAGAAAATTCTAAAATGCAGAATCTTCTCTTGCTACATGAAGACAGCTCTATGGGGTTTAAGTTACCATTCGGAGTTCTCAAAGAGTTTGTAATTCCAATTACTGTTCCTGTTCTTTTATCACACAGACTACAAAAAAAGACAAAATCAATCACTGTACATGGTTTATGATCATGTTACTTGGGAATTAGGAACATCCTATGGGATTGCAAAATGAAAGGTCGCTACTTGCATTTGTCTGTGAAAAACTTGGCTATTATATTGCTTAATTTACTCCCCAAGGTATCCTGCAATAAGTAACCAGCACAGATGCATGCTGCTGTGTCTACATATTGGATCCCAACTCCGTGTCTACATATCTTAGATTGCCACAATTTCCCACAAAAGGATTCATATACTATGTCTGAATATAGAATGCCACACCTGTGCCAATGTCAATCAATATTTCACTATGATCTTTTACATAAGCTACAATTCAATTCACACCACCTTCATCATGACAAAAATAAAGGAAGACATAGTGACATACCTGGGCCATTGGAAACTCCGGTGAAGAGTAAGTCCATATGAACTTGTCATCAGCAGAGTCATCCAATGGTTCACCCAAGGGATCATCCATTGGGTGTATGGGATGACCCATATGAAACCGCACAGATATGGCTGAATATATAGGTGAACCCCGCTGAAAATAAGCTGATCATAAAACCATATGATACCTCAATAAATGACTACTAGAAGGTCAAAACAAATTGAGGGAGTGAATGAATTTGATTAAGTGTATCAGAAGAATAACCTTTGAAAGGTTGTATATTGATTTCAGTAATAACGCAGATATCAGCAACCAGTTTATACACAAGTGTCTCAGGCACTGCAGCATCACGTTGTCCTTTACTCGACCAGTATGAAGCTCTGCTTTCAATAGGGCCTCCTTGTTGCACAGTGTTACGAATGCTTTCCTCTGGAAAATTATCAGTGCTAGAAGCACTTATTGCATCCAAAATGCACTTTCCAAAAGGAAATGACATGCACCCTTGAACTAAAAAGGCATACACTTTATGCTCCCTCTTCAGAGTTTCCCATTCCACAAATTTGCTACATCCAACTTCCGAAGCTTTTTCAATATCACAACTGGGTTCAATGACGCATTCAACTCTAAGAAAGTGAGGAAACATTCTCAAGCACAGCTGCTTACAAAGACCATTTGCAATCACTGTGAAGCAAACCAAAACAAATCAAAACATTTCCATAACCATAGCAAAATTCAATGTTAAAGGGAAACTTCCACCAGCCAAACCCTGCAACCATCACTAAAATTTCAATGAAGATTGTAGTTGAGAAGGTAGTCAAGACATCTTTTCAAAAACTATCAAACAATGAATTCATTGTATATAGCAAGGTTGAAAATAACTAGGATCAATCTTGTTAAGAAATAATTGAAAACTGTCCCTTAAAATAGAACTTGGGGACAATTGCATGAATGAACCTCGGGGAGAATCTAACTAAATTGCAGCTACCGGAAAATTATTAATTATAAATTTCTATATGAAAGAGATAGCTATTGTTTAAAACCTAAAATGACTAGAAAAACACAAGGAAAAAATCTCAACAGACCAAGAACCAACCAACATTCATTGCAACAAATGCCGTCTACTTTTTTCCGTTGGCAGAAACTAGACGATCACTTAGAGAGCACAATCATTCTTGCAATGAGTTTCTGTAGATACCAAAACAGATGCAAAATGTTTACAAGAGTTTAGTCTAAACAAAATAACACTAAATACTCACCAAAATGTCGCCAAGAACGAGAGACAGAACTAACACGGACAAGATCAGCCGGATCTTCCAAACACCTAAGAATCTTCATCGACGTGTCATGGTCAAGCCAGTCCAAGAAATCCATACGGATCTCCATTTTAAACGACTTAAACCAATTCACTAACAACACCGTGCTTTCTTTTTTTGAACCTCAAAAGCTGATTCAAAAGAAAAAAAAAGACAACGCATTACTAACAACTTCATTAAATAACATCAACAGTTCAAGTACATTCCAATATTGAAATAACCAAATGCTTATATTTAAAGCTCCAGTTCACTCTCATCTAACCCTCCTATAACAACACAAATGCCAAAAGCCCTTATGTCAAATTCAAAGTCAAACAAAATCATGAGAACCACAAGCTTCCAAGAAGCTATCAAGGGACTGGGACCTTGTACAAGCTGAATAATTAGAATTCATTCCCTAATCACTCGCGTAATTAATTTTAACTTCAAAAAAATTAATTGAAATCACTCACGAAATTAATTTTAACTTAAAAAAAATTAATTGAAATCATTAAAAAGAGTAAAACCTCTTTAATTTTTTCAAAGGGGACGCAAAAAAAAGAGACGGAAGAGTTTCGCATTTAAGACGAAGAATTCAAAAGGGTTGGTTTAATTCCATTAAATTCAACAAAAAATACACAATCAGGATTTAAAATAAAAAATAAAAATAGTACAGGTAAAATCAGGATTATCAATGATGAAGATGATGATGGCATTGATCACTAAACATAAAAAAAGAAAAATAAATAAATTCAATGCTATTGGCTATTTCAGGATGAACCCATGAAAACAAATATTTCAAAAATCAATCAGAAAAGGAGTGATTTTTTGCAAGAGAGGGGGGGGGGAGTAGGGAGAGAGTAAAAAACGGAATTTGAATTTCTAACCTTTGTTGATGAAGAAGAAAAGTGTGCTTCTTTGTCACAAAACCTAGAGAGAGAAAGCGAACGAGAGATTTTGTTTAGAGATATAGATAGAAATGGTGGGGATTACGGTAACAGAAAGAATGGTTGTGTTGTCTTATAGACACAACTAGAGTGACATTAGGTTCTATTTTTAAGAACTAAACACCGTTACTTACAAGGCTAGAATTGTATTTTCACCGCATCGAATGGATATTCTTATCCACGCCTACCGAATCTTTTAGATTTTGATATATATTTTTTTTTATCAGCGGCGTATATGATTTATTTAAATAACAAATATGCTAAAAGTAACGGAGAAGTTTAAACAGTGTATTTATTATAGCATTAGACCGTCGATTATAACAGCTCTAAATCATATAATATTTGTCCTGGTTGATGGGGCGATAAGGTTTTTTTTTTTTTTTAATGAACAATAAAAATACTAACATATCTTCAGAGACAATAAAAAAATATGTCTGAGTATAGCGTAGTTTCATTTTTTTTCAAATTTAGGTGAATTATTTAAATGTTCTTAAAGTTAAAAATAAAAATTCTCTAGTCAAGGGTTATTTTTTACTTCTCAAGTTGTTTGTTATTAATACACATATATATTAATTTTTTTTTTAGTTTAACATAGGTGTCTGGGCTAACTTGCGCGCACCTCGACTAATCACACGGGCTCTAAAGCTAACGACCATGTAAGCCTTCAGTGGCCATCATATGAGCAACCACAGGACTCGAACCTGAGACCACGGAGGGAGCAAACCTCTTGGTTCCAAACTCTTACCACGGGGCCACCACCTAGATGGTTACATATATATTAATTTGATCATTGTTCTTTTAATTTTTAATTTTTTTTCTTGATATTTTTATCAAAATTTTACTAATTTTTAATTTTATCCCTCAATCAAAATTTTTATTGTATTATTATTTTTGGTTTAATCCTCTGTATTTATTTTTTTATTTTTGATGGATTATTTTCTTTTAAATCTAACCCTCCAATAAAAAATTCGTGTGGTTTTTCTTTTAATTTTTTAATTTTTTTCCTGATTTTTTTTTTTAATTTAAGCATTCAATTTCTCATTTGAGATTTGAAGCCTCAAAGGAAAGAAAAATATTTGTTTGCTATTGTTGCATGTTCTTTTATAATCTAATGAAAATTAAATAAACTCAATTTCTTTTATTTATTTAAAATGCGCTTAAGGTACCTGAATATTGCTTTTTAGAGGGAAAAAACGCAAACCGCGGTGGAGCACGGGGCTATACTGTTGTGCACTAAACATTCACAGCCCATGCTTATGAAAAATAAACAGATATGGTTGCAGTATTGATGGGATCTGGGTAGCTTTTTGCTTTTTGCCACCCTTGTTTCCCTAAGAACATTTCCTATAATGAATGCTAGTTTTTCAATTCAACTGTTGTTTTCTCTCTTCAGGGGAAGAAAAGCATTACTGTGTCCTGTCGACTGTGTTGTTCGGCCTTCACATCGACTGTGTTGT
>Ga0325411_1003994_pt1 | contig 16591 bp, 6 predicted proteins | sample PopdelMetagenome_13_FD_206181 | JGI IMG/M metagenome (GOLD analysis project Ga0325411, IMG submission 206181) | Populus deltoides microbial communities from Bellville, Georgia, United States - Xylem-PdIQD-R4 | ecosystem: Host-associated > Plants > Phyllosphere > Stem > Wood/Secondary xylem...
CCCGCATAAATAAATTAGTCATATAAGAGATAGGTGAGAGATACACAAAAGGAGGTACCTTTTTCATGAGATCGAGATTTGTGCCCGTGGCAGAAGAGGAGGATGCCATTGCATAGACAAACTGTTTCCAGAGCTACCGGCTTCTTTTCTCTTTTTGGAGTGATGCCCGGAGAGAGTAGAAGAGTTTATTACTGAGTGTTTTATACTGGTTTATTGCAGAGTTATAGAGCAGACTTGGGATTGACTCGTTTAAGGAATCGGATCTCGGATTATATAAATTGACCTAGATTAACCTGAATTAACTTGAAAAAATAAATTTTTTTTGACATTTTGATATTTTATATGAAAAAAATTAAAAAACAATTCATGTAAATATAAAATATATGTATTATAAATGATGAAGTTTAAAAGATTATTTCAAAAGGTTTTTTATTCCACATTGAAAAAATATAATTTTTTTTTTCTTGTAAACATGGAGTATATATACTAAAAGACTTCAAATCTCACATTGAAAAAATAAAATATTTTTCTAATATTTATATAGTAAACTTTGAAAAAAATTAATAATTAACTAATATATATATATAAAAGAATCTCTAGTTAGGAGAAAAAATATTTTTGAAGAAAAAAAGGTCTCAACTATGTTTTGTCAAGTTACCCAGGTTACAGGTCAACTGGATTTTTCTAGATTTTTATTCATCCCGGTCTTTTATTTACCTGGCGGACCAGCCTGGTTTTTTTTTTCCCTCGCGTGTAACATTGGATCATGTATTACCAATTTGATAAATTTTGACCTTAAATTACCATGTTTTGGATAAATTATAAGGTTGAGTTGGAAGCAAGACATGCAACGGCGCATGCAAATTTCCAAATCTAGATAAAAAGGTTAGAGACTGAGCATAATTGGTGTGTGTATAAAATAATTTCTAAGTGAAACTAGTAAACTTTGTTAGTAACTTTTGAATTATGTATTGACTCATGATATTTTTTATCAAGAAATATATCTAATTATGAATAATATCAACTTTAATGTGATTTTCATTTTATTTATATTGCTCATTTAAATAGATATTGTATCTATATTCATAGAGTACTAAGGTGTTTTGCCATATATCAAGCACTATAATGCTAATAAGGTGATCAATATCTACACGTACATGTGTTATATATATATATATATATATATATATATATATATAAAAGATGTGGACATCTAATTGTAGTGGGCTATGTATAATAGACCCTTATATAACAAATAAGTAATGATAATATAAAGATAATTGTGCTTAGAACTATAGTTAATCATAATGCTTCAATACTCACGAGGAGTAAACATCAAATTTAACATGGATTGTAGAAACATAAACTACAATGATGAGAGAGGCTTAGTGAATACATTAGTAACCTCCTCAGTATAAGTAATTAATTAAGCTTGAGAGTTCCTTCCGAGCAAACATATCATAGGCAAAGTGAAAATAAATTTTTCTAAATTTCATGCGAGTATGAAAAATTAGATTTGCAGTTAAATAAATATCTCCTAAATTATCACACCATAAGAGATGAGATATACCTGAAATATTAAGTTTATAAAGTAAATAATTGACTCATTGTAGTTCAGCAACAACATTAGTAATAGCTTTCTATTCGGCTTCTTTAAAAACACAAGCAATAATACATTATTTACTAGATTTCTAAGAAATCAAGTTATAACCGAGAAAAATAATATAATCACTAGTAGACTTTCGATCATATACACTACTAACCCAAATAGAATCATTAAAATCATTGAGTGAGAAATCATTCTAACATGTCTAATGCAACCCAGGAAACGAACTGCAACGTAGAGAACGCATGATGCGGTTAGCTACCAACCAATGAACATCAATAGGAAGAATGTATGAATTGACATACTTTTTTAACCACAAAATAGATATCATGTCATGTGAAAATGAGTCGATCAAACCATATCATTAATACATGAGGTAGGCCAATATCATTAATGGTAAACTCAATATATCTAAATGTATGATAAAAAGTTAAAGAAAGGCAAGATTATTACTAGTTAGTAAAATATCACCAACACAAACAAAAAGGAATACCATATCCTTAAAAGAATGAAGAATAAACAAGAAAGTATTAAATTTAAAGCTATTAAATCCTTAGAAAAGAATCAAGAACTGACAAAGACGATCAAACCATAAAAAATGTCCAAGTTTGCAAGCATGATTTGGGAACTATGGATCAAAAAAGCTAATGGGCTAAGTCATAAACACATTTGTATCAAGAAATTCATTAAAGAAAGCATTATACACATTGAGTTGATATATTGACCAACCATGAGTAACGCCGATTCTAAGCATTATCCAAATAGTACGAGGCTTAATGATTGGAAAAAATATCTCCTGAAAATTAACCTTTTCTTACTAATAATAGCCATTGGCTATTAATTATGCTTTCTAGCACTCAAAGTTCCTATTTGTCTTGTATTTAATCTTGTATACCTATTTATAGTATACCACATTCATAGTCGAATCATATGGTATCAAAGACAAAGTGTTATTAAAGGCTAAAGTATAAATTTTTATAGTCATATTAGATTACCAGTTAGGATATCATTTTGCCTTAGTAAACTCTAATTTTTTGAATGAGGTCCCAAGACCATATTGTATTGTTTTTGGATAGTTGGAAAGATATTGAAGAAATAAATGATGTAGTAATTAGATTAAAGACCAATAAGAAGATTTAGGTCAGAAATGATAAACAATAGCAATAAGGACATATGTGAGCAAGAAATAACACAATGAGAGAAATGTTAGGGGGGTGTAGGAGACCAAGAGGAAGAGAGGATGACTCCAAACATGTTGGTGTTTGTTGTGAAATAGGTAGAGATGAGACAAACTAAAGGGGGATTATGGAATTATTTGGATAGTGGTAGCATGATGCAATTTGTAGATGTAGAGGTTGGCTTTAAAGAAGATTAAAAAAGAAAAACATTATTTGATATTGAAAAATGTAAAATATCATAACTCAATTTTAGGTTTGCCCCAAAATTTCCTTTTTCTTTTTTAAAAAATAAAAAAAATGAAATAAGAAACAACAAAAAAATGGCAATTTTGCAAAAACAAGCTGAGAAGGGTTTCAAATGCACTGTAATTTAGGACAAAATTAGGATCCCAATTATACCCCATTGTACAAAAGACTGAAAAGATAATGCAAATTCAAGGTCAAATTAAATGATTATTGGATGATTTTGCATAAAAAATAAGTATGGGGACTTAATTAGATTTTTTAAAAGGCCAATTTTATTTAATCATAAATCCAATTAAAGATTTAAGTAATTTTAAGAGTTAATTCTGGTCAAATTTAAAGATTTAACTAGGTGCAATGATTTAATTATACTTTTAATTAGTCAAATTAATTTTATTAGGAGTTTAATTGGTGAAAACAATTAAGTGTTGAGGTCTAATTTGGACTTAATTAAAAAAATTAGAATATTAAAGGACTAGATTTAATTTTTTAAAGCTCAATCGAATGAGATCAAGGATAAAATTGCAAGCAATTAGAAGCTTAAAGCTCAATTAAGGGTCAAATTGAAGAATTTCAAAATCAATGAATACTTTGTAAAAACACATAAATTTAAGGGTCCAATCAAAGAAGGTCAAGGGTGAAATTGTAAGGAATCCAAAAGTTAAGGTTGACTAGGGATTCCATTGCAAAGTCCCTAAGGTTTAGGGATCAAATTTAAAAATACCATAATCTCATTATTCATTGTCTTCTTCCCATTAAAACAGGACAGAAAGATAACCAAGTACCCACCTTTCAGCCCTAATTTCACCCTCACCCCTTCATAATGCCACACAAATCTTATGTCAACTTATACCCTAGTATTTGTACTTCATTCTAAGTTAAAATTCCATCTTTAAAGACATTATAAACACCTACAGATTCTCTCCCAAAAACACTACCCAACATTGTTCTGCCTATAAAAACAATCTTGATCCTCCATTTGTTAGTTGGAAAGCAATACAAGTTTTTGTCCATACGACACAAATCTTATGCCAACTTATACTCTTGTATTTTTGCTTCACTCTAAGACAAAATTATAGCTATAAATGCACTAAAAACACATGTATATTCTCTCTTAAAAAAAAACCTAGGATTGTCTTAATTGTAAAAATAGTCTTGGTCTTCTTTTGTAAGTTGCAAAGCATAACGAGATTTTATCCTTAGCTTCAATGAATGACTGAGATCTATTCTTCAACATTAAAGGTTGAGATCCCATTAATACATAAGTCCCAAAGCCTCCCCATTTATCCTAGAAAAACCCCACAATACCCTAACTTAAACAACCTCGATAAAGATGAACACTACCATAAAAAAAACCACCATAAACAGACCTCCCAGCCATGAAAACTCCAACCAAAACACCTTAAAATAGACCCCAAACTATACAAAGCCTCAACCATTAAAACATCATCTAAACAACCATTTTTCATACTAGAAAATCCCATATCCAGGCCACCCAAAGAGAAGCCTCAAATCATCACAAAACAACCTTTACAAGCAGTGGCAGTAACAACCAACTATGAAGAAAAAACAAAAGCAGATATCTATTTATAGCTATGCTAATGGGGGATCCGAGAAGGGATGTAGTAGTTTAAGATCTTGTAAACTTTTCTCTCACCAGTAGCAGTATTAAAATGCAGCAGTAGAGAGAAGAGACAGATCTAAACTAAAAAACATGAAGAAGATCGAAACTTCAACGGAGCAGAGCTCCTTATACAAGTGTCTATCTGTTGCACCATTCGTGGGGAATCAAAGAGGAGATAAAAAAGTTTTAGATTCACGCGGTGCTCCTCCTCCAGTTGTAACAACACAAGATTCTATATATTAGCAGCAATGGTACTAGTGGTACACACGCCGTCGTTGATCCAGTAGCCCCTTCAACATAATTCCTATATTTACTGGACGCGCCAAACACCTTGAAAGGTTGATTCATAACCTTAAATTATTACTTTTTTTTGATAAATTGCTAAAATATGTTGAATTTTAGGATAAATTGCTCAAATATTGTGACTTTTGGGATAAATTGCTCATTGTTGTCTATATTCTTGGACTGCTTGGATATTATTGGTTTGGATTGATGTGTGTTTTTAGTTTGAAATTATTTAGTGAATTGTGTCGATTAGTGAGTTTACTTTTAGGGTTGTGATCGATATTTGAACATTAAATATTGATGCATGAATAATGTTTGGGTTTGTATTGATTCACTTGGATTAATATGCAATTTGAATATAATTTGTGAAATTATCAAGATTTGATATTTGATTGTTTATTTGTTGGATTATTAAGTTGGTGAATGGTGAACGAGTAGCTTATTTTGAATTAGTATCTTGTTTGATTTAAAACACATTATTGTGTTTTTCCAAACAAACCCTAGATAATTTGAAAAAATTCTAAAAAAATTAGGGACCATTTTGAAATTAATTATGGGTCCCTTGCATGTTTTTCCAACAATTTTTCCTAATTTCAGGCTGTAGAATTACAGTGTAAAATACAGACCTGATATTAAAAATACTTGATTTGTTTTCTTCACAATTCCAAAAAATAAAAAAATATGTTTTGTTTTCGTGCATACGGTCAAATCTTAAAGTTTTTTCATGTATATTTTCTAAAAAGGACAAAATCATATTTTTATCATCTTAAAAAAACAAAATAGATATCATAATCAGTTTATGATTATCTATTAGGGTTTGACCAAAATACCAAAAAATCCCACAATATTTTATTAATATTCAGAGTATTAGGACTTAACTATAAACTTTAATATTTAGGGGTATACAATTACACTGTAGCTCAAGTATTAAAAATAAAAAATAGAAAATAAATGCAATGCTAAAATTAAGGTCTTAGAACAGTTAAGATTTAACTTGATAGCATAGAGACTTCTTGACAAAAAGAGATGTACTTTGAAGCTTTAATGAGACCAATGTATAAAAACATGTCTTAAATTGACAATCAATTAACAATGCAGCTTACCATAGTTAGGGCACAATAGGGGTGATGCATTTTTTCCTTGCACAACTAGTCCCTTACCCAGACTCTCGTAGACCATTAGGTTTTCAAGTAACCATAATACTAGATTGCGACTCCTAAACCCTTTAATCATAACTTTATAATTAAACCCAAAACTCCTTTAATTCTAGGAGGCAAATCCGTTATTCCAGTCATACACGCCACAATATAAAGGATGAATAATGAAAAGTACAATGACAAAGAATGTATATATGGTGAGAATGGATGTCCATACATTATTAACCAATATCAAGTAAACTTTAACTTAGAAATATTAAAATAGATATTTGGAACATAGAATTAAAGCTGGCATGCAATTAATAAGGTATACATTGGTTTTAAAAGCATATGACCTAAAAGTAAATGGCAATGATATTTGAGCAAGTAGTGTAATCCCTATTTTAACAAAATGTTAACGATAATGATTTATGATCTTATTTTTCTCACGAGTGTAAGGGTAAGTGGCATGGTAAGGAATACCACAATCAAAAAAATATGTGTAAAGTTTTATAAATTCACCACTCAATTAGTTTGCATGTTATTTATATGAGTATGCGATTAATTCCTAACAAGTTATTAAAACTACATAAAAATACCACAAACTTGAAATTTAACTCGCATATGGTAAAAAGGTTCTAAGCATCATTAAATATTAAATTTAGAGGAGCGATGCTTACATATTTTGAAGGATATAAAGTTGATTTAATAGATTCGCCAAACAATAAGTAGTGCAATTGAAAAATTTTAATAGAAATTAAATGATGTAGAACATGTGAATAAGGATGACGAAGACAACAATGTAAAAGTTCAGGTAATACCTGAACAGTAGGAAATGTATGAGGATTGGACAAAGAAGCTAGAGCATAAATGATGTATAGAGACCATACTTAATGGTGTCAGAAATAAAGATAGCATTAGAAGTACAATCCTTGATGAGATAAAAACTATGAAATAAAAAAAACATTATTATCAATAACAAATTGACATGGAGAGAGCAATAAATTGATTATATCAAGAACATGTAAAATAAAAGATAAATTTAAGGTATGAATAGGTTTGTGAATATGATTATGACTAATAATATATATTAATACTTACCATCCTCTCACTTTAAGATGATCTGAACCATTATATGAATCTATATGTGAGAGGCCACTTATATCTAAAGTGATATGATGACTAGCTCTAGTGTTTGTGTGCTAATCAGGAAAATTAGAGCTAGTAAAACTATTACCATTATTTATCAAGAATATTAAGTTTGTTGATTTAACATACCATAAGTTTTCCTTACTTATAGATTGAGAATTATATTTTCTTTTATTGTTGGTCTAGAGAGGGCAAAAGGTGGCTAAGTTATCCATATAACCATATAGTTGACACCATAAATGAGAATACAAATTAAACTAATTTCAATGGTGTTATGAGAGAAAATTGTAATAGAAATTACGAGTTAAACCCTCACCATATTATCAATGGCCTCACCTATAAAAGTTACCCCCACGATCATTTGAGAAATTATTACTAGAGTATTAACCTCAATCTTATTAAGGTACAAAAATGTGGGCAAAGTGAATAAATGGTTTGAGGGTCTTCATATCACTATCTTATCAAATAAAAAGGTAATGAAAAATGTTCTTATTAATAAACTTATTACTTAATAGTAAAAATACAGTTTAGTAAAGAATACCAATTACATCCCATTCATAAGAGTAGTTACAAGATCTTTAAATTATGTATAAAGTCATTTCAATAGATAAATATTAAATTCTATAGGTTTAGAGGGTTTAACAATCATTGTGAGTTCATTACTTTAAGTTTCTCCACGTTGCAAGTAGATTATCTTCATAGATTTTTAACGTTGTTCAATCAGCGTTGAGCATAGATATAATGCATGTTATAGTGGGAGATATAATTGTTGATGCTAAAGTGGACCAATTGGTATAAGGCATAGTATAACCAAAAATCAAAAACAATACCTTTGTTGAAAGGAATGTAATCATAGTGCTCATCAGTAGTTGGTCTTATTTCACTTATATGGTATAGACTGGATTGACTTCTATAGTGTTATTAATGATTATAGTTTTGAGTGGACATGAGTGATTATCATATATGAATATAAATAAGCCCTAACCTATTAGAATGGACTAAACATGTGCTTTTTAAAAAATTTAATTATTATTTGTAAGTTTTAGAGAGAAATACGTATAATGAAGGTTAAAACTATTATAAATATGTGGTATAGAGCCGACACCACGAGGGTTGGGTGAAAATAGCAAGACTAAGGTAGGGTTTATTGTGGGTTATGGTTATGATGTTGAGGAGGTATGTGAAGGAGATATGTTTTTTGGAGTAGCCATATATGTAGTTATGCAATAAGATCTAATACTATAATAGAATAATGGATAAAATAAGTTTGAGAAGAAGAAGAGATTGTCATGGCTAATGAATCATTGAAAGTTACTATATGTTATTCATGTGTGTGTGTGTGTGTGTGTATTGTGACGTAGATAACCAACTTTATTATAATAAATAAATATAGATAATACAAAAATAAATGGGTTTAAAATTACAGTCAATCATATTGCTTCAATAATTTTTATTTTATTGTCTATCCATCATTAGTTCTGGCTGTAATTTAAGCTAAAAAGAAATTATAAAAGGAAAAGAAAACATATGTAAGAGAATAGTCGGTATGGCCATATTGAATTAATGCCTGGGGATACATGGTGATAATTTTCCTTTTGCACTCCAAATGAATGCATTTGTATCAAGATTGCATTGACATTCCCCCATTGTTGATCGCATTTACATGCGTAAGATGTACTTGTTGTGGAAGGAGATGGTACTTAATGCCAAGCTTGTCAAAAATCTTCTTTAGTTCAAAAACAAGATCTGATCTTCGATTGCTCTTTTCCCCGTAATTTTGATGGTTCATGGTGTGTTGAACACATAGAGTAAGCTTCAAATCTTTCCCATTCTCTATCTCGCACACCATCAATGCGTGCTTTGGGTTCCAGTGCTTTGGTTTGCTTTCAATGTATCTGCAGTATTCCATAATTGTAGGTTTCTCAAGCTAATAAATTCATTATTGCACAACAAGAAATTTTTAATATATATGTTACATAATATGCTAGATATATAGATAAAAATCAATAATAATTAACTAATATCTAGAAAATATCGATTTCTATTAGCAAAACAAATGTGGTTTAGGCAAGCTAGGTACTATAACAATTAATTTTGTCTAACACTAGAAATATTTTGAATGCAAATGAGATTAATAACTTACATTTGTATAGCTTTCTTGAGAGCATTGAAGTCATCAACAGAAGTGGAGACATCAATAGTGATGTCAATACCATCCCCCATGTCTGGACTTCTTCTGAAATTACTGATAGGCTTTGTAAGAAGAACAGAATTAGGATAATATATCTTCTCTGCATCATACCGTAAGAACACAGTTGTCAAAATGTTCATCTCTTCCACAACCATCTGCAATAATAATAGAAAAAAAATATATAAAATCTTCTCACTCAACCATATTTAAGAATTAATATATTTTTTTTACCTGGACGCCATCGACAACACAACGATCGCCAACATCAAAAGGATGCATGACAAAGACGAAGATGATAGACTCAAAGATGCTTTTGCAAGTGTTTTGGAACATGAACCCCACAAGTAGTAGTTGCGATGTAAAAACAAATAAAACCTTGGTCGTCGCCAATCCCGTCACCAAAAGGGAGATCACAATTATAATTAGAGTCATTATTGCACTTGCTAACCTGTGAAGTTGCTGGATAGCAGTCTTGGTATCATTCAAGGAATGTGCCAATGCTTTCCTCTCAACATAGGCATGTACCTAGCAATTGAAAATATAAACATAGCAAAGAAGGAAATTATGCGTCTTTGAATAAAGTGTTGAGTGCTTTCCCTTAAATACAGAAAAAGTTAATCCCATTTTAGTCCTTGATTAGAGGGGTTAAAAGAGAAAAAATGGTACTGTGTATGGAATTCAGGAATCGAATCCATACTATATGGGCTTGATGTGTTGATGATGGTGTGATAATTAATTAACCATCGAATCTCCATGTTAACTACACAACAAATTATTGATCCTAATTTGAAAGAAGAAGCCTTAATCACCAAAAATAAATAAATAAATTATTCTTATGACTTTCTTTTTTATTGCTTGTAAACATATTAAAGTGAGGGTTTTAAGACCATTTTTTATATATATATAAAAAGTGGGTTTTCGGCTTCTTACCACCCAATTTCTGAAAGAGGATTTTGTGATTTTTCCAGTCTCAACAGCTCCTTCAAAAAGAGGAAATATGGAATGAACCTCTACAGTCTTTAAGAACCTTAGTAGATCTTCCTCTTCAATATACCTTAAAACATTCAAAAAAGGAAAAAAATATGTCAACAAAAATACACACCTAGTGATCACTGAATTATTGTCTGTGCTATACTGTAGACGATAGTAATTTTTTTTAAGTAAATAAAAATGTTCATATATATTTTTAAATAGTAAAAAGATAAGAAAAATTACTCTAATCACATGTATTTTATCTTTATTCTTTTAGAAATTACAATTTAATTCCCAGTTAATATAAATTTTAAATTTAAATAAAAAAAATGTCCTCTAATATATAATATAACATAAACACTCACAAACTCTCATCCCTAATTTGTAAATCTTAACCCGTACACTAAATTTCCAAATTTTCTCCTAGCTACTGCATGATCTACCTCCACTAACTCTACTGAGATTACTTGGCTGAAAGTGGCCTTCAATCAACAGTCACTGCTGGCTTAGGTGGGTGTTGTTGCCTCTCTTTTCTTTCCCTGCCCTACTAATTCCTTAGTTCAACAATCTGTCTTCCGATACCGGCTTGACTTACCAAACATGTGGATGGATGCATATCATTGCCATTGAAATTTGTCTTAGATGGACTTTTTTTTTTGTTGGAGAAAACATTGAAAATCCACCAAAACTTTGCATAACATGGATATATTTTTTTTTTTTCCAGGTTTAGTCAAGACTACAAAGCTTTGCATGATCTATATTGATGTTTATGTCGAAGAATTATCTCAAACAAAAAATTTAAATTATTAGATGAGATCTTAATAATAGTTTTATATTATTCTCTAATACAATCCCTCAAGTAAAAATTTTTAAACTTGAAATTTGCACATGTCCTTATTATTTTATGTTTAATTTTTATTAATTAGAATAAAAATTATGAAATTTGAAACACTTAGTCAACAAGGCTCTAATACTATGTAAAAAAACTATCTTAGATCCAAAGTTTAAATTGTTTGATGAAGTTCTTAAAATAGTTTTATATTATTCTTTAATATTTTCTTAGCAACATGTAATCGGATGTTGCATTCCAAGCTACCAAATTTATTTAGCAACAAGTGATTTTTTTTTAATTTTATGATAATTTTATAATTTTAACAATAGAATGTCTTGTTACAATCTTGTTAATAATTAGATTTTTTTGTTGACTTTTTTAGACACAATGTAAAATGTTATGAATTTATAAAGTTCATGTGTAAACTGTAATTTTTGAAAAAATTAAGGAAAAGTAAAAAATAATTAAATTATAGGATAATCAAAGTAATTTTTTCAAATATTTTTATCATTAACACAAAATCCGATGCATGCATTTAATAAAATAAATTGAAGATTATATATGTTAATAAATATTAAAAAGAGATATGATGCTAACTAAAGATTAAGTCATGAAATTAAAAATAGATATAGATAAAGGTATCTCATCATACACTAAAAAAAAAACCTTTAATTTTGTTTACTTAATTATATGACACTAATATTTTTTTACAAGAAGATTAGTAATTTAAATTCAATTGAAATAAAATAATTTGCTAGTATAAATCTATTTTTTCTTATTAATATCTTTAATTTAAGGAAATATACCAACTTTTTCTATCTTTTATTAATACAACTTTTATTAATACGAATAAAAATCATCAAGAAGACATACCCAAAAAAATAAATATAATTTAAAATAAAGATAAGAAAAGATATATCTCAAACTTAATCCTTTTGTCTCATTAATGTGCTTTTTTCTTTTTAATTTATTTTTATAAAAACAGTTGTTCCTTAAATAACATTCTCTCATCATTCCGAAAGCAAGTTTCAATTCTAGTAAAATAGCATCCTAATTAATTTAAAGCGTGTGTATAAAAAAGTAATAATTATATAACACTCTTGTGGGAAACTCTTTGGAATTTTTATTAAACCCGATATAGTTAGTCATTTTTGAAACCTTCTTAATATTGAATATTTTCCTAGTTGAGATTTTAAATTAAATTATGTAAAGGTTGTTATAATGTGACTCAGTGAACTTTGCAGGTTTAAAGGCAAAAAAAAAAAAAAAAAATAGATATAAACATGGTTTCACTTAAAAAAAATTTAAGACAATCCTTTTTAATAATATTGAGGTGACGAAATATTAATTTAATCTATGTCAACCCATCAAACTTGCAACTTAAATTATAAACTTAATTACGTTCATTTTTCTGAAACTATTTTTTATTTAATTATATAATATCAAAAATTAGCGTACATAGTAAAGTAATCAAATAAAAACAATTATTATAATAGGTTGCAGAAAATAACTATGTTCAAGAACAAAGTAACAATTAAACAGGATTGAATAAAATAATATCTAAAAAATATCATTAATTCATTAAAAAATTTAAAAGAAAGTGTGTGCATACATATACATATATATATATATATATACATATATATATATATATATACATATATATATATATATATATTAAATTCTTTAATTCTTTAAAAAAAATATTTACAAAAAGGATAGATGCAGGCAAGGGCCTCGGTGGCTCAACCTTCGCACCTAAGCATTTTATAAAAAACAAAAACGAAGCAGACAGCAAATTGATTGATGCCTAGAATTTAACAACAACAAAGGTGGCTTGAAAATCATGATGTGCAATTTTTTACCCTTAAAATCTAATTTTTAATTTATTTTAACTTAAAAACACTTGAAAACACGATCTTATAACTTCAATAAACTAATTTCATTACCCAAACACCCCCCCTCCCCCAAATTGATTTTAAAAAAACAAAAAAAAAAACCTCTCTCAACCTTGATTTACCTTTTGAAGTGATAAGAAAGTAAAAAACAGCTTATTGATACTTCTCTTGTAAAGAGAAAAGAGAAACACCTTGAATGGAATTGGAACAATCAACCTCTCTTTCTCCATCATCATTTTTTAAAGATTCTCTCTTTTAAATTCATGGACTAAAATATATATAAAATGAAATTTTGCTTTAAATCGTATAATTTCAAACTCAAGCGATCAAAATAAAAATTGAACAAAATCTTAATGTTGTGCTGACACCATTTTTTTTTTTTTTGAAAAAGGACTCTATTTTACCAAAATTTTAATTTTAGTTCCCTCATTTTTAATTTTTCACAAACAATAAAATTAAATTTTTTTAAAAAATAAAAAATCAAGTCAATTTCAGAATTTTTTGAAGACCCCGACAACTCGAGAGAGAGCAATTTAAAAAATTCATTAAGACAAATCACCAATCAAAACAATTGAAAATATAAAATTAAAAAGAAAAAAAACTCGAAGGTCATACTAAAACAAATTGAAGGTCATACTAAAACAAATTACTACTCTAACCGGCGAGTTTTGATAATTTTATGATTTTTCTCATGAATTGATCTACCAATTAGTTTTAAATTTAATTAATATCACGATTTCAAAACATAATATTTAATTAAATATTTTGATTTAGAACCACAACATTTAAAGATGTTTTATTTCATCAAGATTTTTTTTTTAATGTATAAATTATCTTGAATTAGCTTAGACACACCAAAATAAGTTCCTATAACTCAAACAAGGCTTTTAAATATCCTGCGATTCACCACCATCAATATTAATAAATAAAGAGAAAAAAAAATTAAAAAAAAAAAGAGAGTTAAACTAGAGATCATATGAGAACATACCTATTTACCAACACCCCTTCTTTACCGCCTACCCACCAATCGATGATTTACCACAATTTTTTGCTACCGTGTTGATTAGTTATTTTTTATTTTATCCATTTATAATAAGGACCGCACTATATTAATTAGTTTTTATTTTATATTATATGTTAATTACCCGATTTATCCATCAATAATTCGGACTGACTACCCCTCCTGATCGTACTCCTTATTTTGTTGCTTTGTAGTATGATTGGCTTTCAAAAGCTAAAATCAGAAAGGAACAAAGGAGGATAGAGGTTTCCCAGGTGTGAATTTTGAAAAACACGAACGTCAACCCCACACCATCAAATGTGCCACTGCCAAGAAATTGTCAAGGATTTATGTGCCTCGATAGACTTGAAAAGTTGAAAGTCTTTTACCAAAAAGACAAAAAAAAAAAAAAAAAAAAAAACGTATTTCAATTATTTCATAAGAAGAAAAACAAAGACAAGGAATCCGTTAAATTTCACTTTATGGTAAAAAGTTCATTCATTTCAATTATTTCACAAAAAAACAAAAAAAAAATAACAAATCCGTTGAATTTCAAATAGTAAGTTTTACTAATAAAATACAAAGACTTCCTTCATATTTAAAATTGCTTAGAAAAAACTATTTATCTCAAAAAGATTTTAAAAAACGACAACAACTACTGTCTTATTATAAAGAATGCATTAGAAATTAATAATTTAGAATTTGTTTGGTATGATTTCTAACTTTAAATCATAATCTAAAAGTTATTTTTATAAATAATTTATGAAAAAAATAAGTTATAACCATTTTAAAACATGATTTATAAAAATAACTCAAATCATTTTTCTAAAGGAAGATATAAGTCAGAATTTTCAAATTGTAATTTTCAAATTGTAATTAAAAAACAGAATTTTAACTCAATTTTATAATAAACTTTTGATCCAAGTCAAAAGTTATTCCTAATATATATATCTGTGACTTGTTTTTCATTTAAATTAATTTACAAAAATCATACTAAATATAATCTAAGTTTATAGAAAATTGTCCAAAACTTGACTTTGTTATTGTAACTTTCATCTTGCTCACATTTTATTAAAGATTAATAAATAGAGAATTAGGTATGTCAGGATTTCTGTTACGAAATCTAGTGACAACAAACGAAAATAATTAAGGAAACCCAATTTCAATTTCGGACAACATAATTGAAACATTGTCGAGTTTCTAATAAATATCATCGTATGATATGATTCGAGATATGTTAACCCTTAAAAAAAAAAAAAAAAAAACCGAGCAAGGTTAGCAGAATTGAGATCGGTTAATTATCTCTACCGTATAAAGGAAATATATATTATCCGATGTTCATATGACCAGAGAGGTTAGCAGAAGAAATTGAACTTACTTGGCACCAGGTTTGGCGACATTCTTGAAACTCCTTTGAGCACTGCATCTAGCCTCCCATTCACTGTTGATCTCCGATTCTGCATTACTAAAATCATCAACCGTCCTCGATACCGTCGACAATCCCGATGACTTAATGTAACTCCCCAACCTCTTCACACTCCAAGCAGTTGCCCTAGTCATCATACTTAACTTCCTCAGCCTCTCCATATCGATTCTCCTCGACTCGTACCTCTTGGATTTTGATATAGGCATGTCTTGTGAGGCCCTCTCTCTCTGTTTCGCAGGCAATGCCTTCGAATGCCTTGGCGTCAGCCGGCGAGGAGTTTCCCTCTCATTCTCATCTAATGGCGGCCCGGAGAGTGTAACCAGAATGTAGTGGTGGAAGACGCTTTCTTTCATGCGGTCAAAGAAAGTAGCAACATGGAAAGATGAAGCAAGAACCTTGACAAGTAAAATCTTTAGTAACCATATGGTAGCTCCAATAAAGACAGCAATTAGAACACGGAAAGTCCTCTTCAAGGTCTTGTTGCGTTTGTGGGCATCATGGAACATACTCATCCATGCAAGTAGAACCAATCCTAGCCATGCACAATGTTGAAAACTCTTGCGCAAACCAAAAACAAAGTAGAGTACCTTTTCTCTGAGCATGAAATTGCGTTCTATGAGAAAACCAAGAAAACCTACAAGCCAAACCGACACAAGGCGGCCACAGAAGAGAACCAGGACCATAAGGCACCATTTCCATAAAACTAGACCCCAAAGGACCTTGTTTCTGAGGGATTCAACGGTTAAAGAGAGAATTAAGCAGGTTATGCTTATGAGAAACAATATGAACTCAACTAAGGCTCTCTTTTTTATCTTTATTATCCTTCTCCTTCGATACTGGGAACGTTTAATGGTCTCTCCAACATCATCAACTTCTTCTCCTCCTTCTTCATATTCACACCATTCTTCATCATCTTCTTCATCAGTGGAGGTAGCGCTTTCGGGGGGGTTTAATAGTTGGTAATATTCTTCGGATTCATGGATATTGCTCTTGGAAGGGGGAGGGTAGTTTGTTTCAGTGAAACGAGATTTGGGTTTGGAGAAGTTGAGAC
>Ga0325411_1003995_pt1 | contig 16590 bp, 15 predicted proteins | sample PopdelMetagenome_13_FD_206181 | JGI IMG/M metagenome (GOLD analysis project Ga0325411, IMG submission 206181) | Populus deltoides microbial communities from Bellville, Georgia, United States - Xylem-PdIQD-R4 | ecosystem: Host-associated > Plants > Phyllosphere > Stem > Wood/Secondary xylem...
GTTAGGATCAAAAACTTGTCTAGATCACGGTTTGGGCTTACTAATATAGGTTTTGAGTCAGTTCTGTAAGTTGATCAATTCAGTTCGTAACGGTAAATCCATTAGGGTTAATTTTTCAAAAGTACTTAAACTCTTGTAAGCCTATGTTTCGGCAACCTTTGATGAATAATACTTCTAAACTTTTTAGTTTTAATTTGTGAGAAAGATTCTTGCATTTCTTGGTTCTTGAACGAATTGAATTTGACTTATCAAAAATTAATTGGTTTTGTGGCGTCATTCGACTTCATTCCAATAATGTTGGTGTCTTAAGATAAATTTCAACTGTGCCACACTTCTATCAGACATCTTTCAACTTTTTAGGATTAGATCTCAATTTTAATTATGGATTGCGTGACCACATGATCACAACTTTCGCATCAAAATATGACACCATTTTTTTTTTGTGCCAGACAATTATTCGTTTGCGAGCCAGAGCACAAGCTGAAACAGGCCTTTTACCCAGGGAAGTGTGTTGCTGAAATAACATAGAAGCTCACAGTGTATGGAAGAAGATGCTTGATACAAAAGAGAAGTATGGTGTTATTCCGATCAAAGTTTCCCTCGTGTATTCACACACTTAAAATCGAAAGAGGGTAACCAATGAATTAACATGGACGGGAACACAGAGACCTGGGTTGCCTGAAAAACTCTTCCCAGTGAGAGAGATATTGGACTGGAGAGAAGATTGTTTGATTAGTATGGTAATAACTCGCACAGACTTATAGGGATACTTCCAGTCAAGAGGTTGTTACGAAGGTAAGAACATTGGACCAGAAATATGTTTTTTTTATAAAAGTCTTGTGTTCGAGTGCAAAAGGCCAATTGTATAAATCCTCAATTGCGTGTGCCGCTTTAATTGTTCGCTATGGCAATTATTTAAGAAGCAAAATGTATTTTATTTTGTCATCATTACACATACAAGTTGAAAGGACCGCTAAAATTAAGAAAATAGGAAAAATTTCAACTTAGTCTTAAATGGACTAATTATTTTCACATTGAGTTCTTAATTTTATAGATAGTACTAGTTATGTGATTAACGTTATGTTTATAAAAAAAAAAAAAAAATTATATATGCAGTTTTTTCAATATATTTCTGTAATTTAAAAATCTAAGTTCAAATAAAAATATTTATTTATACATTTAATCAAATAAATCGAGAACTGTGTGTGCAAATAAATAAATAAAAAGTCATTAATGATATTTAAAAATAAAAATTAAAAAATTGAAAGAGAAATGTATATCAAGATATTTAATATCAAAATATGAGACATTTTTCCAGTTGGGTTTGCTAAAAAATTTATTAAAATAATTTTTTTATTCAACCAAAGAATAATAGAAATAAAGACATAAATTAAATTGATCGAATAAAATAAAAGGAAAAAAACATCATGTAAGGTTGCACATATTGGAAATATTATTTGAAAACATTTTTTTCTCAAAAATAAAGTTCATCCATACAAAAGATAAAAAAAAAAAACAAAATTATAGGTGAATTAGAAAAACTATTCAAATTTAAATACATAACTAATAAAAATAATTATCATTTAAAATAGACTCTCCAAACAAAATGAAAGAGAGGAGGAACATTAATTTAAATATAAATTAAAAAATTAAGAGAAAAAACCATAAAACAAAAATTATTAATTTAAAAAAAGAATTAGAAAAAAAAAGAGCAAAGGTCAAGCATTGTTTGACCTGGCAAGTCAAGTCAACCCACGTGGTCCATTTTGTTAGGGCCCACGCGATTGATCCTTTAGTTTGTTTTTGTTTGCAACTAAGGTGAACGACATGATATTTTTGAAAAACAAAATTAGATGATACGTTGTATGATTTGCCCAAAAATTGAGGCTTAAAGTTTTTTTTACCCAAAAACCCTTTTCAATCTATTTTTGACCCCAAATATATATAAAAAATCAAGAATTGTGATAAATCTATTTATGGTCTCAGAAAACTCAAAAAACCACCCTAAAAATAAAAAATCAACTTGAGTTCAGATCTGTTTTTTTATGAATTTTAAAATAAATAAATACCTAATATGATTTTTCATCATCAAATAGAACTATTTGATATAAATGTCGTCCGATTTGATGGCTTAAATTAGTGTCAACAATATTTTTCCCTCTCTACCGCCGAAATCCAACAACCCCTCTCTCTCTCCTCCCTCAACAAGGAACTAAAAAATAACAAAAATTAAATTTTGTACCAAAATTAAATTGAAAAAATATTGAGGTGCTGAAATTGTATAATTTACATGATTTTTAAAGTTCAAGGATCAAAGCGTATCTTTTGCGAAAGTTATAGCATGTCACCCATATTTAACGTCTTTTCTTTCAATTTTATATTTTTATAAGAAATCATAATAAATTTGTATTTAATTAAGAATAAATCACAAAAAAAAAGTTTGTGGATCAAATTAATAAAATGTAAAATTTTATACAACTCATCCACAATAATAATGTATGAGAGGATAAATAGTAAAGCTTTTCACATTAAAATAAAAAAAACTAACATATTTTAAAGTAATAATTAATATCTATTTATCTATCTATATATGTAAAAGTATAACAATACCTTTATCTGTAAAATATTACACATAATTTGTTTTCAACAAAAAGAATTTTAAATGAAATTTTTTACAATATCATTAAAGTTAATTATTTTTATTTTGACCATATGAAAAATTATCTTATAACATTTTATTTAAAATGTATATTGCATATTTTTAACTATACATAAAATAAGAAAAATAATTTTAATATCAAACCAATCTATTTTAAGATATCTTAACTTGTTTAAAAAATTATTTTAACATAGAGATTAAATTATATTTCATTCACACTTTTATTATTTTTTAATTAAGTCCTTTCTAAATAAAAATATTAAATCATGTAATATAACTTGTAGTTTTTTTTTTTTCAATAGTAGAGTGTAATTAATAACTTTCAAATAAATGACACAATATACTAAAAAGACTCATTGTCTCTCTTAATGTTTACCTAGACTCAGAGCACTGTGAATTGGAGCAGTGAAATGGCAGCCCAGTCCTTGCCACAAAGAGCTGCAAGGGCAGCGGGGGAGGGTTAGGGTTGTCTTTTCACTGGGATGCATTTAACATTGAAGGGATGCTTGGGAAGAAGATGGTCACTTCAAGTTTTAGTGGGGTTGCCAGGGTGTCAAAGCCCGCGCCCCCACGTGAGGACACCTAGCGATTGGGCTGACCTGCCCTGGTGCTTGGGCTGACCTGCCAGGCGCTTGAGTTGGGTCAGACCCATACGCCACGTGGCCCTGAGGTTGGCTTGCCCTTGCCTTGGACATGAGTTAGCCCGAGCCCCCACGTGGGGACACCCGACGCTTGGGTTACCTACCCTTACGCTGGGTCAGACCTGAGCACCAGGTGGGAGCCAGGCTCAGGGCCCCCACATGGGGACACCTGGCGCTTGGGCTACTTGCTCTTTTTCTGGGTCAGACTCGAGCGCCACGTGGCGCTTGGGCTGGCTTGCCCTGTTCCCAAGGCTAAGGGTCAAACCCGACGTGGCGTTGGGACAAAAAATAATAATATTTTTTAGTATTAATACTTTCAATGATAATAAACATAATAATCTTTGTACCCCATATAATAATATTTTTTATATTAATAGTTTGAACTACAATAAAAATATTTGTACCGCAAATAATAATAGTTTTGATATTAATGCTTTGAACTATAATAGAAATAGTAATATTTATAATACAAATAATAGTATTAATAGTAATACCTTCAATTATAATAAAAATGGTAATATTTATGACACAAATAATAATAATAATAATAATAATAATTTTTAATTTTATCCTTCAAATCAACTATATGGTTTTTCATTGATGATAATAACATGTTGGATCTGGACGTGTCCATGCCCAACCCCACATTAGGTCGGGAAGCGTCTACGCCTAACTTCAAGTTGGCTCTAGACATGTCCATGTCCAAACCCTATGTTGGATCTGGACGCGACCGCGACCACCTCCATGTTGGGCATGCACGCATCTGGGCCCTACCCCATGTTGGCTCTAGACACGTCCCCGTCCAATGTCATGTTGGCCCCCGACACGTCCACACCCAACCCTACGTTGACTCTGGACTCGACCGTGTCCACCTCAAGTTTTGGTGGAGATGCTTGGGGAGAAGATGGTCACTTCAAGTTTTGGTGGGGTTGCCCTATGCGTTAGCCGAGCCCGCCCCCCACGTGAGGACACCTAGCACTAGGGTTGACCTGCCCTTGCGCTGGGTCAGACCCGATTGCCACATGGCACGGGGCTGCCTGACCTTGCCCTAGGTCAGATCCGAGCACCAGGTGGCGTTGGGGCTGTCTTCCTTTGCCCTTGACGGGAGCCAGGCCTGCGCCACCACAAGGGGACACCTGGCACTTGGGTTGCCTGCCCTTTTTCGGGGTCAGACCCGCGCACCACGTGGAGCTGGGGCTGGCTTGCCCTGTTCCCAGGGCTAAGGGTCAGACCCGACGTGGCGTCGAGGCCAAACATAATAAAAACATTTAGTATTAATACTTTCAATGATAATAAACATAATAATCTTTGTACCCCAAATAATAATATTTTTTATATTAATAGTTTGAACTACAATAAAAAAATATTATTACTTTCAATTATAATAAAAATAAAAATATTTGTACCGCAAATAATAATAGTTTTGATATTAATGCTTTGAACTATAATAAAAGTAGTAATATTTATAACACAAATAATAGTATTAATATTAATACCTTCAATTATAATAAAAATGATAATATTTATGGCACAAATAATAATAATAATAATAATAATAATATCCTTCAAATCAACTATACGGTTTTTCATTGGTGGTAATAACATGTTGGACTTGGACGTGTCCACGCCCAACCCCATGTTAGGTCTGGATGCGACCGCGGCCACCTTCATGTTGGGCCTGGACGTGTCCTCGCCTAACCCTATGTTGGGTCTGGAGCGACCGCGGCCACCCATATGTTGGACCTGGACGTGTCCCCACCCAACTCCATGTTGCTGGACGCGATCAAGTCCAACTCCATGGTGGGCGTAGACGCGTTCCCGCCCAACCACATGTTGGGTCTAAAGGCATGCCCGCTCGACTCCACGTTGGCCCTGGACGCATCTACGCCCAGCCCAATGTTAGGCTCGACGCGTCCACGTCCACCTCTAGGTTGGACCTGGACGCGTCCGCGCCCAACCCACGTTGGCCCTGGACGCGTCCTTGCCCAACCCCACGTTGGGTCTGGAGTGATCGCGCCCATCCATATGTTGGACCTAGACGTGTCCACGCCCAACTCCACATTGCGACTGGACACGACCGAGCCCAACTCCATGTTGGGCATCGACGCATCCCTGCCCAACCCACGTTGGGTCTAGACGCAACCGCGGCCAACTCCATGTTGGGCCTGGACATGGCCGTGTCCAACTCCATGTTAGGTCTGGACATGACCAGGTCTTGCGCTAGACCCAATGCGATGGGTCCTTGCCAAGACCCAAAAAATTTGTGTTATAAATATTCTTCAGTTTTCTTAATATAATAATGTGTGTTATAAATATTATTATTTCTCTTATAACTCAAAGTGTTCATATCAAAAATATTATTATTTGTGTTGTAAATATTATTATTTTTATTACAACTCAAAGTATTGATATAAAAAAATTATTATTTGTGTTGTAATCATCCTTGAAATTCTTAATATAATTATTTATGTGATAAATATTATTATTTTTATTATAATTCTAAATATTCATATCAAAAATAGTATTACTTGTGTTATTAATATTATTATTTTTATTATAATTAATAGTATGAATATTTAAAATATTATGATTTGTATTATAAATATTATTATTTTTATTATAATTCTAAATATTCATATAAAAAATAGTATTATTTGTGTTATTAATATTATTATTTTTATTATAATTAATAGTATGAATATTAAAAATATTATCATTTGTGGTATAAATATTATTATTTTTATTATAATTAATATTATTAATAAAATAATTAATAAATTTAGAAAAATAATTTATTATTTTTTGTATTATAAATTTTTATAGTATTTTTTATAAAAATAAAAAGTAAGTTCGCTGCGTTGGACGGACATCCAACTAGTATGCATATATAGAATATCTTATATTTTCATTTAAGAAAATATTTTTTATTATAATAATGTTAATTCTTTTTTTTTTCATTTAGTTTCAGTTGATAGAAAATTGTAGAAATAATCATTGAACAAATATATATGTTTGGATTGGATAGTGCAATATAAAACGAGTTCAATATAAATAAAGAAATAGTTCAAATTATAAACATATTTATTAGGGGTGAGCAAAAAAAAACCGAATGAATCGACAAAACTGGAAAAACAATAACCGAAAAAACCAAATTGTGAAAAAAAAAAACCGATTAGAATATTTAAAAAAACTGACCAGTTTGGTTCGTTTTGGTTTCATAAGACTGAAACCGAAAAATCAAACCGAACCGAACTAAAGTTAAAAACTGACCCAAACCGGAAAACAACCGAGTCAATCAGTTGAGTTTTGGTTTTTGCTCTAAAATAACCGAACTGAAATCGGTCGGTTTGAACCAGTTTCAGATTTTAAAAAAAAAATCGGTTTGGTTATTTTTTTAGGTAAAAACTGAACTGAACCGAAAATGATCACCCCTAATATTTATAAAAGTTTAAAAGTTGAATGTTAATTGTATTAGATTTAAGTAAATTGATTTTCATTGTTATCGGACCTAATATTGTTTTTAAGACATACACACACTAAGACTACATAGATAAAGTTAATTATATTAATTATCATAAATCATCAAATAAGAACTTACATTAGTTATCATAATACATGGATTATATATTTTATATAATAAAATATTGTTAATAATCAATGTAAATTTACAAACAAATGGATGATTAAAATTAAATCACCTTACAAAGTGGGTGCACACGACCCCGTTTGTTTGCTGGAAAGTAGTTTTTTTTTTGGAAAGTGAATGAGGATCCAATTTCATAAATTATTTCAAATAAAATAAGTAACAATCAAAAAAATGAGGATCAAATTTGATAGATAAAAAATTTCAATTAAAAAATGATAAGGGAAAAGAAAATAACAATTATAAAAATAAGGACCAAAGTTAATGTAAAAATTAAATTCAAATGGATGAAATTGAAAAACAAATATTGAAAACAAAATATATATAGCAATCAAAAGTTTGAGGACCAAATTTGATATAATCAACAAATAATATGATATTTCTAAAAAAATTTCACAATTTCTGGAAAGTGTTTTCCACCTAAAATAAAGGAAAACACTTTCCTGGAAACCAAGCTAAATTTTTCTTTGACCGGAAAATGTTTTTCGTTGACCAACTTTTCTAATAACAAACAAATATAAAAAAGTTTGGAAAGTAATTTTCCGGAAAACAAATGCAGTTTTTAATAATGATTTTTCTAGATGTGAAAGAGTGTTATATTATTGATTATAAATGGCATGTACATTTTCTGAAATTTTCCAAAATTATTATAGAATATATAGATTTTATATTAATTAATGATTCACCTTAACTTTTTTGGAATTTAAATCCACACCCTCAAAAAATTCCAAACACAAAAATTAATTTAATCTTTGAATTGAATTCAATTCAATTCACAGTATTTCAAACTCCCAATAGTGTCTAGTCAATATAGTATAATATTGTAAGTTACATATAAGATATCTACCAAAGTGAATTAATTGTTCTATATAAAGGTCTCTATAATATTTAAGATATGGGCAAAACCCAATAACGTGGGGATACGACGGCTAATATAGTTATGGATTTATAGATATGTGATTAGCATTTTGGCTCTTTATTTCCTTGGAGGTTAAATTCCATCCATAACCAAGAGATATTGGAGATGCAAAGAAGAGCTATGGCCACTCATGCAAAAGTGTTTACCCTGCTTGAAAATAAAGTGCGAGCCTGAGTGGAAGGTGACGATAACTCTGTAAACAAAACTAACAAGTAGCACAAGGATGAGATTGATTTCAAGATTTTGGAGCCATATATCCTACGGTGCGAGGTAGATTAGATGAGTAAGAAAACATTACACTCTAATGAAAAAGAGAAGAGAGTCGATGAGCATTGACGATTTCATACTTTCTACCTTCCATCCAAAAAACAAAAAAACTGCAAAAGAAATGGATCATTTAATTATATGTTTTACTACTATTACCCATCATTCCAGTTTCTGCCCCATACAGTATACCATGTCCCAAAATTCCAGAGCAACTAGTTTTCTGTTTACAATTTAAAAAACAGATATATATGGTCACAACCCCTAGGGCCTGAATTACTTTCTGATACAATCTTCTTCAATCTGACCATCTGTATACAAATTCAAACAAGCCAATTATTCTGAAGCTAACACATAAAACAACATGAAGTGCAAGAATCCATAAAAACACAAGCATGAATGTCCTCACCCCTAAGATTAGTAGCCAGGTTTGCTTGAACATCAGCTTCAAAGTTGAATTCCTTGAAGATGAAACAAAGAATATGCCATTTGTAATCAGGCTATCAAACAAATGCAAATAAATTGCCACTACCAATATGACCATCTTAGAAAAAATACTAATTCAACAACGCAGCACAAGTACCATGCATATAACAGTTCAAATCGATGAGTGCATTGTCGATGGAATTGCACTATATATATTTGGCAAGCCTTGCAGAGGTTGAGAACACAGTATTATGACTAATGTAGCCACCATATGCATAGAAAAGACACCAAACTAGATACATGAACTGACAAAAATCATATGGAGCAATAGACCTTTGAAGTGCAAAGAAAGACAAGAAAATGACACTAGGGTCAATGGCTCCAAAGCTCAGGATCAATTTGATAAACTGTCTCCTACATGTGATATTGTGAAAGGATAATTAGTTTATGAAAGAGATGCATAAATGGACATCAAACCACATGCACGAGCTCAGAAAACCCTGATGTGAAAAGTGATATAAGCCTATCAAAATAACATGAGGTCAATGGCTCCAAGTCAAAAGATTAAATTCATAAAGCTGGTCACCTGAATGAGAAACCAAGAAATGCTGATTGCTTTATGACAGATGCATTTAAGGTAGCATCATTTCGACGAATTGACAGCCAACAAATCAGTGATTATATCATTTACATGAATTGACAAGAAGCAAATTGGTCGGTGTAATTTAATCAGAGAGGTTGTTAGAATCTCACAATTCACAATTCAAATCTTATGATTCATCCCAGATCACATACAATACAATTCTAATCATGGGGTGAATCACAAATGTAATCATGCAATTCAACAAATTCAATTCACTGCGATTCATTAAATTTTACAAGTCAACTCAAATAAAAAATAAAAGTAAATTGTATAACTGTAAAAGAGATGGTAAGGGTAGGAATGCTAGGTCTAGAGGTCATGGATCACAACATTTAAACCCTTTTCTTTGGTAAAACTTTCTAAGTGAAACTGAACCAAACTAATAAAGCAAGAAATTGGTGAAAGAGAGCAAGGGTGGCAAAGACAGAAATAACAACTATGGTGAAATCATATGGGGTGGATATAAAACTCAGAGGAATAGTAGTTTAACTAGTTAGAAGGTAACTTTTAGATATATAGCAAGTTATATCGAGTCATTAGAATGATCAAATGCCGTTGAACAATATATGTTGATTTTTTTGAATTTTGAGATTTGGAATCTTTTAGTGACTTAAATTTAATAAATGATTAAATACGAAGTAAATCTACATATTTGCGGCAACCAAAACACATCAAGTAGATAGTGCAGTTTCTGAGTAAACAAGTAATTATCTGCTTGTACCCTAGGAACATGTTTGATCTGGAATGATGTGAACATATCCTTCAGCTCCTTGGCCTCTTTACACAAGTCAGCCAGATTCTGGTTTTTTAATTTCCATAAACCCTGAATCTGTATACAAGTAATTGTCAAAAGCACAAGTTTAAACAAGAAAATATCAAAATAGATAAAGATACATTCACATCTAAAGTAGATCAATGCTAGAAGCCAGAACAATAAAATGATAAGAACCATGAGTGTGTTGCTTAAACAGAAATTAAAAACAAGTCTCAAATTTATTGCAATATTACTGCTGACATGAATTGTCAATGATTTCATACTACGACATATGCACATGGTAATGTTGCCAAAGAAAATAAACGAGCATTAGAATATAGAATATAATTAATAAATGAACAGGACTCTCATAAATACAATATAATTAACACATAAAGAACTCCACTCAGATACAAGGTCCAACAGGGTATTTCAAAGGACTATCCAGTATCTTTCCTCATTTTGAAGTCACTTATTCGAACTTCATTTGTGATTCTTATATTTCATTTTCCGTCATTTTGTTTCCAAAAACTTGATACATGCAAAAACCTTTAACTAGAAAACAAATGAATACTTTAATGATGCAATAGCAAACAAAATAAATAATTTAATAAAGAACAAATAACAAACCTGCATACAGACAAGATTCGAGTCTCCTTGCACACAAATGTATTTAAACCCTTTCTTAAGCGCATGTTTCAGTCCTAAAAGTACAGCTCGATATTCAGCAACATTATTTGTTGCAATTCCTAACCCTTCACGAAGTCGGCAGACCTAGCAAAGCATGGAGTTCAAAAGAGATAGAATCTAACTCGATACATAAACATAAAGCCTGATAAAAAATCAAAACAGTAGTGCTGCCGAGGTGAAATATTTGCACCAAATAGCCTACCAGAATTCACACAACTGTTCAGTGCCAAAACTCCACGATATTTGGACTTGTTCAACTCAAAAGTACCTACCATGCTTCCATCTTCAGCTCGTAGTACAGCTCCCGCACCAGCTGGTCCAGGATTTCCTTTTGAAGCACCATCAAACTCAAGAATGCAGGAGGGCTGGGCAATGGGCATGCCCACGGTTGAAGATTATTGTTAAACTGGGATTTAAAGAATACTATACCATGCCACACATGAGGCTTGAACAAAAACTACACAGATCGCTACAAGTAGACACTTCATATCAAAATCATGGCAACTATAATGATAGCCTGGAAATGAATTCCATGGGAAATTTTACTACCCTTACTCCGCATGCAGGACACATCACTGACACTAATATTAACTTTTACCATGTGTCTGCAACAGTTGGAACACTCAAGCTATGCATAATAATTTCAGGATTCAAAAATGAAAATATTTGCATCTTGTGACAGAAAGATCAATCAATAATGCAAATATTCAGTTAAACCTAAGTGATGGTTTATTGAGGCAAAAGATCTAAGGTTAAATGATATCATCAGTGAAATTTCAAAGACAAATCCCCATGTTTTACACGCAAGAATTAGCAGAAATACAATCCTGGATGCAAACAGGGACTAATACGTATCTGTTACAATAGGTTCTTGAACAAATTAAACAAAAAATATTGCCCAGGTCAGATTCCAAATTCGGTGGACTGAATTTATACAATACCCATCACCAAAACATAACAAACATTCCAAACCAAATACATTGTGCAAGTCAGATTCTAGATTCAGCAAACTAAAGTTATACTACACCCATCACCAAAACATAACATACATTCCAAACCAAATACAATTGCTAATTCAAAAAGGAACAAGCACCATCTATAAATACAAATAATAAGACCTTAAGAAACTTATGCGCATGACAGTAGAGCTAACACTCATATACTGACATATGGACACGTGTGAGAAAATAAGGGCATGGACAGTACTCATATACTGACATATGGACACGTGTGAGAAAATATGGGCATGGACAGTTGAGAATAGCACTTACAATTAAATATGCATACAGGGAAGCAAAATATCGATATAACTGGAGATGAAAATACAAGAAATGTTAAAATTATTACAAGTATCATGGTCTAAGAACAGTAACTATCTGAGGATAGCAACTCACACAACTGGAAGAAATCCTTTTAGCTTCCACTCCATTATCTGATTTCAGAAACTTTTTCTGAGGATTTGTTGAAATTGATGTTGACCCATGCAATTTCTGCAAAACAATGAGGTAGAAATAAAATGAGAGCAACCACAGTAATCAATCAGAAATGTAGTCCTTTAGGTCCTTCTGTTTATTTTTGGGAAACTAAGGCGAGGGTGCTGTAGTAAAAATTAAAATCAAGAACAGGGTACTGAAGATGCAAATTACACAACAAAAAGATTTAGAAAGACATTTTCTTTTCTTTTTTTTTTCATTCTATGTTCTCAAAAAAATAATTCTGCTATGGAGAATGAAGATGAATGGTAGCTCACTTATTATAAGAACTAAATTATCAACACAGCTTTTAGCCATCAAGTTCAATTTTAATCATGTTACGACTTTTGCATGTGTATCAATTTAAGTAACCTACACTGCATCTGTTAATCATGGCATCTGTTAACCTACTCTGCACCACCCATGGGTCAAAAGCAAAGCAAACAAGCCAATTCACAAATCACACTGTTAGGTGATGGGACCTTGTGAGGTCTTCTAACCTACAGCAAATCACTGGTGTTGTTCACTTTTACTCATGCCATGACTTCAAGATGTGTATTCATGAAGTAAACAGCCTCCCATCAACTGAACACAAAAAAAGGTCATCAACACCTCTGTTATCCTACTATGCATCACCCATGACTGGACACCAAAAACAAACAAGCTAAATCACAACTATCAGACAACTAGTGAATGTTAGAAAAGATGACTCTCAGTCTCCAAACTTTGGCCTACAATAAATAACCAGCATTGATCTTAGTAAATTGCTATGGCCAGACAAATGTCTTCGGTAGTGTTTGGTATTGTGGTAGTAGTTGATTTTCAAAGTGTTTTTCACTTGGAAATGCATCAAAATAACATTTTTTTTTATTTTTTTAAATTCATTTTTGACATCAACACATCAAAACAATCCAAAAACAACCAAAAAAATTCATTTGAAGCAAAAAAAATTCATTTTTTTTTCAAAAGCATGATGTCACTGCAAAAATGAACACTACCTTACTTTTGGAAGATCGCTTTGGTCCTCCAGACATGGTTAGAATGAGGGAGGATTACTACAAAGTTTGGAGACCAAGAAATATTGGAGAGGGAATAGTAGAAAATAATTCACCTAACTGCTCCAAAGACCAAGTTTTCCTATGGAACCCGAGAAAACAAGAAGTCTGATTAATGATTATGGATTAACAGTAGTAAAGTTTTGAGTCTCTATCATTAAGATTTCTGACAAAATAAAGGTTCCAAAATTCATACTGTCATCCCCCATCTTACAATAACTAGAAATAAGTAAGTAACCAACAACAAGCAATCTAAAAAGATCATTTGGCATTATGCAATCTGAAGACTCCAAATGAATTTTAGTTAACATGGTCATAGCAGCAACTTTCTCCATTCTCCAATCAAACACATATATTGTCAAGAGTTAACTTCCTTCAATCAACTTCATAAGAACCTTTAATTACATTTTATTGAAATCTAAATTTCTTGACATTGTGTCCACTACTAATACAATATCAAATACTTCAAAATGATATACATTACAGGGTAGCTTAACTCACAATTGATTCAAGCGGTTGAGGCAACCGCTTAGGAGGAAAATTGTTGTCTAATTCTTTCGCTCTAAAAGAGGAAGCTGGTTCCTGAAAATATACAAGCAATGAATTGATGGGGTTCAGCACAAAAACCAGAAGAGAGTAGTGAATTTGAGGAGACCTGGAAAGGGCTAGGAAGAAGTTTGCCAAAAAGATCATTTTGAACATCGGGTGCTTGGATAGAATAGGCAGCGTTGTTGAGCCCATGTGAGGAAAGGTACTCTTTCGCCTCCTTAGGCAATCCATACCCTTTGAACACACTTACAGAAGGATTGCACACCTCCAAAATAAAAATCAATAAAAATAGTAAAGCGTTGTTCTTTAAATATTAAGTAGAAATTAAGCAAAAGAAAAGGTAAATTTACAGAAGAAGATTGAGCTTGAAGTTGGCAGTCAGAGAAGTTGTTATAAACCCCAATAATATCCCCTTTCCGTACAACGTAGAAAGCATCCTTTTCTTCCTCCATAATACTTAGATGAGAATGGAGAATGGAGAATGGAGAGCCACACCCACTAAACTAGGGTAAAGAACAGCAATAGCAGTTTACTCCTAAATAAATCAGAGAAGAAGAAGCGATTTCGATTTCAAAACACAGAGAAACAGAGTAGATACTGCGAGACGGTAGAAGTTGTTTTTTTTTATAAAAACAATTAAGTGTTTTTTTTTTTAATAAAATATATTAAAACAATAATTTTTATTTTTAATATTAGTATATTATAATAATTTAAAATTAAAAAAATAAAAAATAATAATAAGATAATTCAACAGCACAAATAAACAGATTCAAACTAAAAAAATAGAATTTAACTAGTTAGGTAATCCTCTGTTAACTTTTTATTTTCATAAAAAATATCAAAACAATATAAAATAAAAAGTGTTGAATTTGTCTACAATGCTGGATCCAAAAGTATCGAGTCTATTTAACTTATTTACTCAAATTCTTATATTTTTTTATTTTGTTTTTTGTTTTTCTTCAATTATAATAATAGTATTTTTTAAAATTTATTAATGATGATGATGATGATGATAATAATAATAATAATAATTTTTAATTCTACCCTTTAAATCAAATCTAAGGTTCTTTTTCAATATTGATAATAATTGTTTTTCAAATTTATTAATTATTTTACAAATAATATTAATTATAATAAAAATAAAAATATTTATAATACAAATAATAATAATGTTTATCTTAATACTTTTAATTATAATAAAAATAATAATATTTATAACACAAATAATAATATTTAGAAACCTAAGACCAAAGAACCTTGGGTTCTGACACTTAACCCAAGAGAATTAAGTCTTGACCCTAGACCCGAAAGAATTGGGTGCGGAGGCAAGACTCAATCAAAATAGATCCTCACGAAGGACCCAATCGAAATAGGTCCTGAGGCAAGACACAAAAGAATTGGATCTTGACACAGAACCCAATCGAAATGGGTCTAGAGGCATAACCCATTTCCTTTGGATTCTGACGCAGGACCAGAATTGGGTCCGGACTCAGGACCCATTAGTCTTGGATCGTGACGCAGGACCCAAGAGAATTGGGTCCTGACATCAGACCCAATCTAGTTGGGTCCTAACGCATGACCCAAGAGAATTGGGTCTAGACCAAGTGCTCTTGGATCCCAAAACTTTTTGAGTCTTGTTGTACAGTCGGACCCAAAGCTATTTTGGGTCTTGCTATCATAACTCGACCCAACAGGCCAGATATTGTATGTTTTGGGCTTTACCGTCCTCATAAATTTGTTCTCGACAGCCACACATAGCCTAAAATGCATCTGACAAATTAGCAACCAGCACTACTAATAAGGCAGCAACCAACTCATTACCTGCCGATGTGGGATATTACACCTACCCCCACAGGACCCAACTCTAATGGGTCCTGCGTTAGGACCCAAGAGCACTAGGTCCTGCGTCAGGACCCAAGAGAACTGGGTCCTGCGTCAGGACCTATGAGCCTTAGGTCCTCACGGGGACCAAAGAGAACTCGATCCTGACGCTGGACTCATGAGCATTGGGTCTTGCTAGGGTCTGCAGCAATGCACATGGGCTGACCCAGGACACAAGCAAGGCAGCCCCAGCGCCAAGTGTCGCGTGCGGGTTTGGCTCAGCGCTCAGGGCACTACAGCCCCACCAAAACTGAAACTAACTATTTTCTCCTCAATCATCCCTTCAATGTCAAATGCATCCCAGTGAAAAGATAACCCCACCACAAGTCAACTTTTTATTTTAAAAAAATCAAAAAATATAAGACCAAAATTGTGGGGTTTGGCTGCAACGATGAAACCAAGAGTTTCGAGTCTATTTAACTTGTCTACTCAAACTTTTATATTTTTTAATTTTAAAAAAATATGTTTTTCTTCAATAGTAATAATAGTATTTTAAAAAAATTTATTAATGATAATAATAACAATAACAATAATAATTTTTAATTTTACCCTGCAAATCAAATCTAAGGTTGTTTTCAATAATGATAATAATTGTTTTTCAAATTTATTAATTATTTTATAAATAACATTAATTAAAATAAAATTAATAATATTTATAATAAAATTAATAATAATTTTTATATTAATAATTTTAATTATAATAAAAATAACAATATTTATAACACAAATAATAATATTTAGAAACCTAAGACTCAAATAACACAAATAATTATATTTTTTTTATGTGAATACTTTGAGTTATAATAAAAATAATAATATTTCGAACAAAAATTATAATATTTTTTATATGAATACTTTGAGTTATGACACGATCAAAGAGTTGATGTCTTATCCCAAGTGCAGGAGTGTCACAGTAATAAATAACCCGGCAAGACCGGGGTCGAACCACAGAGAGGTTAATTGTATAAATTATAATTAATAATAATAACAACAA
>Ga0325411_1003996_pt1 | contig 16585 bp, 12 predicted proteins | sample PopdelMetagenome_13_FD_206181 | JGI IMG/M metagenome (GOLD analysis project Ga0325411, IMG submission 206181) | Populus deltoides microbial communities from Bellville, Georgia, United States - Xylem-PdIQD-R4 | ecosystem: Host-associated > Plants > Phyllosphere > Stem > Wood/Secondary xylem...
TTTCGAGTTGGAGATAAACCAGAGAAGGAAAGGGGTTTTGACTTGTTGGGAAGATGTGGCCAGGGGAGCTGGCGGCTGGAGGAGTTATGTGACGGTTTGGCTTGGGTTCTGGAGAGTGAGGGACCCCCCTCTGCCAAGAAAATGGATAGACCCCAGGAGATGGGATGGGCGGCCTCCAGAAGAGAAAGGTCAGGGGTTATTTGGTTTGCTTTCAAGGCCAGGGGGATGGCGGCTCTCTCGTCTCTCTGTTTTTGGCCAAGGGAAGGGACCGTGGCTGGCGGCTCAGGGGAGAAGATTTGGTTTTCTTAGGGTTCTTTTTTTTTGTGTCTAGCTGATGCCCCCTCTTGTTCGTAAATTTCTCCCCGTGTAAAAATTTTCTCCCTTTTGTGTTCACTGTAGCTTAGTATTTATAGGAAAAGTTTTACTAGGTTTTCAAACTAGTCCCTCAACTTTTCCTTTCCTTTTCTTTTCCTGTTTTTTTTGTAAATTTTGATTTTTCTCATTTTTTTTTGTATTTTTGAAAGCGAGCAATATCAACGTTGACTTAACAAGAAAAATCAGTGATTGTAAAATTTACGCGTTAAAAGTTGAACGCGTTCAAAATACCTTTGAAAATTTAGATTCTTCTGAAATGACGTTGAAAATGCTAAAAATGATGCAAATATATCAAAAATACATTTTTTGGGGTTTTCATTGTTTTTTTGATTTTTTCTAAAAATTTATCAAAAATATAGGTCAAAAATTGGGTAGCAACAAAGAAGATGAATCGAGTTCCTCTGTATAGTTTTAAAACTAATCAAAGAATTAATAAGACAATTATACGGGGTCAGTTTTCTAATTAATATGAATAATGAACCATATTAATATATTTTTTATTCATTTACGTAACAATCTTGTATTGTAGTTCAAGTGGATAGCACACAAGTTGAAGCCAAAATTGCTAGTTTAGAACCTGTTTATTTTTGTATTTTAAAAATATTTTTGAAAAATTTTGAAAATTTTTATTTTTTTATTTTTTTGATTTAAATTAATATATTTTTAATATTTTTAAATTATTTTAATGTGATAATATCAAAAATAATTTTTTAAATAAAAATTTTTTATTTTAATATATTTTCAAATAAAAAACAATTACAATTACAATTACACTCTCAACACATTTTAATGTTTTCTTTTAGAAGACAAACAACAAATTTGTATTAAAAAAAAATGAAACTGGGCTAGGCATATAGGCCTTTGTTAGGTCTATATGCCTGATTATTTTTATGTGGCTAAACATATAGTACTGAAGTTTTTTTTATGTATTAACTCTTTATATTTATTTTGTTTTTTTTTAAATTTTATTTTTTAATACAAGATTCTTATTAAATTTTATTATTTAATATTGGGTTGACAATAAATCAATTTTTATTTTTTTATTATATAATAATAATAAAAAATAATCTAATGTAATAGAGTTTATAACCCAATTTATAAGTTTGACAAGTTTAATAATTAAGATTAAATTAATTTATTTTGAACTTATTAAATTGACAAAGTTATTTTAAGAAAAGTCTTATACAATTTAATTTAAAATCTTAGATAATCAAAGAGTCGGATTGAACAGTTCGTCCCTCTACAGCTGTTTTTTTATTTTTATTTTTTTCGTTCGACGGCAGCTAGCTGTCGTGTAGTTTACAGAAAGGGATTTACCGATTCAAATGAATTTATGATTATTTTGAGCTAGAGATTGCATAAGGAATGATATCACATAAGAGCAGCACGAAATTGCATCATGGATGATATCAACATGACAAATTGTCATGAATATTTTTTTTTTTGAATTTGAAGAAACTCCACTACTAAAAAATATATTTTATGAGTTCAGTCAACAAGTAAAATTTTAATTATTTTAAATTTTTATAAAAAATACACATCCTAACTCAAATTCAAAAATAAATATTCATATGCATTCCTGTCTTTTCAATTGCTCCGACAAGACTATTGTAAGGAGCCTTCATTATCACAATAAATAAATAAATAAACAAATTTAAAAAGCACCAGAGCTCTTTAATTACCAGCACTTGACGAAATCAAATCTTTTTAATTACAGGAAAAACCCCATGTCACATGGCCACCTCAGGCCTGCTGTGCCGATCGCTACTGCGGTCTACATGCATTGTTGGTCGACGCTCTCTTTTATTTTTTATTTTTATCTTTTCTGCTGACAAATTATAAGCAGGGCCACGGCTGCCTCATCTCCGGGGTGTAGCCGTTTTCGTGCATAGATGGGTAACATAAAGTCATACATGTAGTTATCCAAGGCCAGATGACAAATTATGGCCATCACTTTTCAGTTTCTTTTGATAAAATCACCTAATTTTATTGGATAAAAAAAAAATAAAAATAAAAATGATTAAACCGTTAGCTTTATTGGATAAAAAAAAGGGGATTAAATATAAGCCAGTCTGTCGTTATTAGGAAAAAATAAATAATCTTGTTAGATGCCAAATAAATTGTGCAGTCCAAATCTTATTTTTTAATTGGGATATTTCAGATTTTTTTTAAAAAAACACATGCATGCTTCCAATAGCTCACCTTAATTTTTTTAAATTAATATAAATACCCGAATAGTTTATATATATTTCAATAAATTCCACATGCTAACTAGAAAAAAAAATTTCAAGCGAATTTAAAAATTTTAAAAAATAAGCCTGCTATAAGGGAACAAGGCGTTAAGCGATGCATACTACCCCAGAAATAGTGTAAATTTTCCTTCATTGAGTGCTCTCAATTTCATGTGAATAGAGACTTGGTCATACTTCTTAAAAAATAATGTACCTTGTCGCAGAGACATCGACTAGGACATTTCTTTTGACTTTTAAATTTATTTTTTTAAAACAGCTTATATATCTAATTAGATATATGTCACACGTTTATCCATAGCTTAGATCAAGCTGAATTTAAAAACAAATTAAAAGAAAATTGATTCAATATAAAACGGTAAAAAACCTAGTTAAAACAGGATCAAAACCCATTAACTACTTTTTATTTTTAAATGGTATTGTTTTTATTATTTTTTAAAATTAAAAAAATTTAATTGACGAGATGCATCGAACAGCGCCATAAAATATAATGTTTAGCCACCGGAAAGTGGCGTAGGCGCTCATGCGGGGGCAAATAAGGTTGCTGGCTGCCTAATAAGGGTGGGCAAATAAACGGCGCTGTTTTGTTGTCAAGAAAATAATCAACGTATCCGAATCAAGACAAATCTAGGAACGTTCCCTCTTTCCCTTTAATTATAAGCAAAAGAACCCACATCAACAGCAAAGCATCAAGCCAAAAAGCACCCTTCCAAATTTATTTCATATATATATATATATATATAAAAACCCACCCATCCACCGCCACCCAAGCAGAAGGCTAGCATCACAGTTCTAATCAGGGGATGCTTTTATTTAAATACATAAATGAAAATTGTCTTAAAGTTGGAGGACTAATGTGAGATTTGTCCGAACCTGTTCGTTTCGTAACAGAACAAAAACAAAAACTTGATGACTAATTAAAATTAGTTTGTTAATCGAAACAGTGCTTAACCAAAAAAAGGCACCGTCCTTACCTTTTTATCCAAACAATTAAATTACAGATCCCCCCCTCCCCTCTCTTTCTCTATATCTCTCATCATATCACCAGAAGAGACAGACTTCAAATTCCGTTACGGTTTTGTTTTTCAAAATCCATAAACCCTAGAGGATTTTAATCGAATGCTCTAAACAATTCAAATCCAACTGTGTTTCCTTCTTAACATTCTCTCTGTTTGGGGAGAGGTATAGCAATGGGTATTTGCACCTCAAAGCCCTCCCCAAACTCCACTCTCTTCTCTCCCGTCGCATTACAAGCTAAGGACAACTCTATCCCTACCAATGATACAGCTATACCGGATCCAGCCACCGCAAGTCTTAACGATCACACCAGCAAAACCACAGTAGAACCCGTTAAAAAATCTCCGTTGTTTCCTTTTTACAGTCCAAGTCCGGCTCACCGCTTTTTTTCCAAGAAGTCTTCGCCGGCGAGATCTCCGGCGAGGAATGCGGCCAGTGCGAACTCAACGCCGAAGAGGTTTTTTAAACGTCCGTTCCCGCCGCCGTCTCCGGCGAAGCATATACGAGCAGTGCTTGCGAGGCGGCATGGATCAGTTAAGCCGAACGAGGCGGCGATACCAGAGGGAAGCGAGACGGGGGGGGAAGGGTTAGATAAGAGCTTTGGCTTCTCTAAGCATTTTGGAAACAAGTATGAGCTTGGAGATGAAGTAGGGCGAGGACATTTTGGGTATACTTGTCAAGCTAAGTTTAAAAAAGGTGAACTCAAAGGACAACAGGTTGCTGTTAAAGTAATCCCTAAAGCAAAGGTATTTTTCTGATTTTATTTAATTTGATGGGCGATTTTGTGTAATTGAGTGATTTTTGGGTTTTAAGTTTAGTGTTTTTGGTGTCTTAGATCTGTAGGGATATCCGTTTTGTTGGTTTTTAGTTTTTATTTTTATGAATGTGTTGTTACTTTTTATTTATTTATTTAATGATAGATTTGAACTGTGCATTGGCGGTAGATCTTTAGCTCGTGCTGTTATGCTTATAGATGATGAAGTTTAGACTTTTGAGAAGTTAAATTTTGGGCAAGAAATTACTTGATAGAATATGCTTGATGCAACTTGTTTGACCAGGATGTTTTCGTTGTTAAGTTTCAACTACATGTAGAATAGTCTGTCTAACTTGTTTGATCAGGATGTTTCCATTGCTAAGTTTCAACTACGTGGAGTCTAGTCTGTCTCTGTATTAACTCATAGACTAGCTGGATCAGTTGTAATTATTTTACTTGCTGCCTGATGGTATTAGATTTTTGTTTCATTTGTTTATTGTGGTTTTTGTTTTTGTTGTTAGATGACTACAGCAATTGCCATTGAAGATGTGAGAAGGGAGGTGAAAATATTGAGAGCATTGACCGGACATAACAATTTAGTACATTTTTATGATGCCTATGAAGATCATGATAATGTCTATATAGTAATGGAGTAAGTACTGATTGTTGTACCTTTTCTTCTTTCATAAATTAGATTCTTGTCATGGTTATGTTGTGATAGAGATTGTAATCTTTTGAATTTCATTTTTGTGGATGATACTTTGCATACATTTTAATGGGTTGCTGTGAATTATCATACATTCTTCAGGTTATGTGAAGGAGGAGAACTCCTGGATAGAATTCTTGCAAGGTATCATTTATAGTAGACATGCCAGTATTCAGTTAATTTATATCTAATTGATGGACAAAAGAAGTGGAATTTAATGAAGGAGAAAGCTGGTCAGCTGCGCATGACTAATCAATTGATGCTCTTTTCTTGTAGGGGTGGAAAATATTCAGAAGACGATGCAAAGGCTGTCATGATACAGATATTAAATGTTGTTGCATTTTGCCATCTTCAGGGTGTGGTACACCGGGATCTTAAACCTGAGGTGAGATACAGTCTAGCTTTGTGTTACAAATAAGCATAGCCAATTAGAATTCTGCCCTGCGACTTCTGTTGAGAGTTGTATTCATATGGGGATTGTTGTTACCTTGGGCGGCCTCATTGCTTGGAATTTTGAAAGACTATTCCCTTTTTATTCTTTAAATTGCTCTTCCATTGGCTTTTAGTTAGGATCGATAGCACTATTTGAGGCAGAGTATGAACTCGAGCACCTGAACCTGCTTGCATAATAAAGACCAATGTTTCATTTTTTATCATTTTTTAATCACTCTGCTATAGCATTACAATGCTGTATATGAGATAACTTCAGACCAGTAGGGAGTCCTAGTTGTGCTTCTTTTTTTTTTTGAGCTATGAGTGGAAGATAACTGTGCATCATTTGGGAGAGAATTTTTTGTAATTTTCTAGGCATTGAACTTCTTCATGTTTGGTTTCACATGCATCAAGGTTTTAATTTAACCTGAATGCAACTTGATGAAAGTAATTAAGATGAGGGTAGTGAGTGTGATAACTAGCATTCCCTTTTTATTAAGATGCGCCATTTTAGAGGATTTCCTGGAATTTGAATTGAAAAAACTGAGAAAAAAAAAAAAAACCCCTGCAAGAAGAATAAGAAACAGACCCAATTTGTGTTCTCATTTTTTGCTAATTTACGGTTCATCACTTTTGGGTGGTAAATTGTCTGCCTATTTTATCACTGCATGCAAATTTGTATGTTGTTATTCTTGTATTCTTACCTAAGTGTAGCTGATTGCTGGATCAGAATTTCTTGTTCACATCAAAGGATGAAAACTCCCAGTTGAAGGCCATAGATTTTGGTTTGTCAGATTTTGTAAAGCCAGGTTTGTACTTGCTCTTTATTCTGAGATTTAGTTGGCTGCTTTGTTTTCAATAGCTCCATGAATTCAATAATGGTTTCTGAAATAAATTTTTATTTGCAGATGAAAGGTTGAACGACATTGTTGGTAGTGCGTACTATGTAGCACCAGAAGTTCTACATAGATCTTATGGTACAGAGGCTGATGTCTGGAGTATTGGTGTGATTGCATATATTTTGTTGTGTGGAAGCCGGCCATTTTGGGCCAGGACTGAGTCTGGGATCTTCCGCGCTGTTCTAAAAGCTGATCCAAGTTTTGATGAGACACCTTGGCCTTCTCTTTCTCCCGAGGCAACGGACTTTGTCAAACAACTGTTAAATAAAGACCCACGAAAAAGACTGACTGCTGCCCAAGCACTAAGTAAATGCCTAGACTGCTGTTAAAATATTCCATGTTGGCTTTGCTGGAATCTGAATTGATATTTACTATTTCTTGCTGCAGGTCATCCCTGGATTAAAAATTCTAATGATCTTAAAGTGCCTCTGGATTTACACATTTTCAAACTCATGAAGGCTTATATGCGCTCGACATCTCTTCGAAAAGCTGCTTTAAGGGTTTGTAATGCTATTTATATATGGGATTATTTTGCAATGTGCTTTAATGCTGTCTTCTTGAATGTGAAGGATAACTTTTCATTTAAAGCTCCGCATATAATATCTCATCATATTTTTTTATGCTGCTTCCATCTACTTATGTTGAGTGGCTGGGAAGGTGTCACTGTGGGTTAATGCAGGCAATATCATCCTCACTTGATAATTTATGCTACCATTTTTATATCATATTTTAATTTGAAAATGTATACATTGCTAGAGAGAGAGTTGCCTGCCAGAAGTTTGTTTGATACATCTCGATTTTGCTATAAACCATTATTCTCAATTAGAAGGACTGTCAATCTTGAGATATGCTTAGCTTTGCATGGGCAAGATTAATGATTTTAATGGGCTCCATAAATGCAGTTTAGAAATTATTTTTTCAAGTTGTCATTGAACAATCATGTAATATTTCTTGCAATTGGTTATTATTAAGCAATTTCAGGGCTATAATTAATCAAATTACTCGAGAGTTTTTTGGTGTGCCTTGATCCTGGAAGGCTATATCCTAATGATTTTATATTGAACTTTGTTGTTGGCATTTTGGCAGGCTCTATCTAAAACGTTGACTGTGGATGAGTTGTTTTATTTGAAAGAGCAGTTTGCGCTCTTAGAACCAAACAAAAATGACGCAATAAGCTTAGAAAATATCAAAGCGGTTGGTTGCTTTTTGAGTGCCATAGTTTCAGTTTCTTGTTGACTCATTTTGTTGTTAGTAATGCTAATACTTTTTTTTTTTTTTCAATTGTCAGGCCTTGATGAAAAATGGTACAGATGCAATGAAGGACTCACACATTCCTGATTTTATAGCATCAGTAGGTGTTTCCACCTGTATTGTCTTTTTTGGTTTCTAATCCTCATTGCTAACTGGTGCATGTTTTTGTCTATTGCAGTTCAATGCACTTCAATACAGAAGGATGGATTTTGAGGAATTTTGTGCGGCTGCATTAAGTGTCCATCAGCTAGAGGCCCTTGATCGATGGGAGCAACGTGCCCGTTGCGCCTATGAACTGTTTGAGAAGGATGGGAACAGGGCCATTGTCATCGAGGAGCTTGCATCGGTATGTCTGTCTCTTATTCTCCAGCCCTACAAGGAACTCTTTGCAGAGAGGCTTCTTGTTAGTTATATACTTGATAGCATTAATTTGCTTGCGCAAATTCTGCATCTTAAATGTGACTAACAGAATATGGCATGTCGAAAAGCAGAGGCTAATCAATCTCATTTTTCAGGAACTTGGCCTTGGCCCTTCAGTTCCTCTTCATGCTGTTCTACATGATTGGATTCGGCACACCGATGGAAAGTTGAGTTTCCTTGGATTTGTCAAATTGTTGCGCGGGGCATCTAGCAGGATTCTTGCCAAAGCTCAGTAGAAGTTTTGAAGCTGATTTATTTGCTCCAAGAGGGAGGTGGCTGTACCCTGAAGCTAGCGAATTAAAAAGAAAAAGGGTGAGAGGCACCAAAATACCAATCCCAGAACTGGATATAAAGGTATATTTGCCCTCCAATTTATGGGACGGGAGAGATTAAAGTTTAGACCAGTTTATTTTTGCGGCACAACCTTGTATACTATTAGAATGGGAATGCTTGTGCTAGTTTAGCCAAATGTAGCATGCGCATTCAAAATCTCCACTGTAAAGCTGTAGTTAAGAATTTAGTTGCAGGTGAATATTTCTTGAATTTGTTAGGAGATACTTGATGTTCTTACATTTTGGACTATTCTCTGTCCATGATTGAATTGTATCATTTCTACGTTCATGCTTTCTCTAGTAAAGAGTTAATTTGTGCAAATGCCACCGCCGATGTTTAATGGAAGGCTAAAATCCATGGAATCGCCGCCTTGAATTCCACGAGCAACAAAGCATGGGGGAGATGGATGTGCAAGGCATTGAGAAATATATCATTGCGGAAAAGATAATTTTAACATTTCCGGAAGCTAATATTAATTATCAGTTAAAAAAATAGTATTTCGATTATTAATTAAAAAAACTTAAACATTAGTTTGATAATATTGTACTCCTTTTTTTATCTGTTTCAAACTCGAAAAAATATTGAAGATGATTTCGGTTTATTGTGTTTTTTTAACCTAAAAACCTTTGCTAATTAAGATGTTTCAAAACCAAACAAAATGGCTTAGAAAATTTGTGATTATAATAATTGATTTTGATTTATTTTTTGGTAAGAAACTCAAAAAAAATAAAATTCTATTAAGGAGCACGGGGCTGGGCCGTTCATTCGAGTGACGTGTCGTCGAATTCCGTGACGGTCGTTTTTTATTTTTTCAAAACCCGATGGTTCCCAGAATTCAAATGTCATTGCAGCAAAGAATTCTCTTAGACATGGCGCCTGACAGCGACAGGAAGCGCAAACGCCGTGTCGTTTGCCTCTCTTCCAGTTCATCATCAGAAGAAAGTAGCGACGATGATGAAGTTGAAGAAATCAGGTTCTATTTTCACTATCAATTATTCATTTGCTATCTATAAATAATTGGCGCTATTTCTCATTGATTTCCTCTTTTTTTTGGTGTCCTTTATTATTTACAGTGGGGATGAAAGCAATTACAGCGGCGAAGAGGAGGAAGAGAAGGACGGCGGCGAGGAGGAGGAGTCAGTCTGCGAAAGAGTCATTTCTCTTCTTAAAGGTGGATTTCAATTGATTTTAGTTACGAATCAAAATTGCAAGTGATAATTACACCAACTCTATTGAATGAGACTCAAATGGAAATGTAAAAAGATGTTTGTTTTGGTGTTGGATTAGTGAGTTTTTTTTATTTTTTTTTTGTAATTTTTATATGGTGCAGAAGGGAATGAATTAGAGGGTTTATATTTAAAGCATTGTAAAGCCTATTTACGCCATTATGGACTTAGGCTAGCTGGAACCAAGGCGGTCTGTATTCAGAGAATCAAGGAGCATTGGAGGTAATTAACTCATCTCCACCTCTAAAATGCTCGTGTTGGGTTTAACTAGGTATAATGCCATAGTGTATTTTGTATTCAGGTTAAAGAATGAAAATGGAGAAGAACTTTATCCAAGGTCGTCGTTTTTAATAAATTGTAGAGGTATATCTTTTTTTTTTGTAGTGTTTGTGTATGCACCTTTTGTTTCTGTGGAGGTAATTTGAAGTTTGTTACTTGAATCAGGTGATGTCTGTAAAGGAGATGTTGTCATGTTTGTGCAGAAAGTTTATTCGAAGTACTCATTTGTCCCATTTCTTTTTATGCCATATACTCTTACATTATGATGTTGAATTTTGGATTGTGAATTTTCTATTGCTTTGTTGATCAAGCTTTTGGTGTTAAATAGATTTAACAAAGTGACAAGACATGGGAAGATTCTCGGGAGGAGAACTGTAGCAGGCAGGGTTGTGAAGGAAAGCTATGGTTCTGCCAAACAACAGCATACATTTACGGTAAGTCTAAGTTTTCTGGTGAAAAACTTAAGTTGATTTGGGTGCCACGTGACCTCTGTCTGGGCACCCTAGAGATCCATAGTTGCTGTGATTATCAAATATTGATCTACCCTTGTGGGCTCATGATAATTGCCTTCTACTCTTTAATTACTGGTTTTCATTGCAAAGTCTAGTTTAGTTTCTGATGACTTATCTTTTTTATTGATGATTGCTTGCAAGGTTGAAGTGCTGTGGAGTAAAGGAGTTAAGAAACTGCCTCCATTTTCTCCTCTGCTTGTGAAAGGCCGGAATCTCTACAAATTGAGAACTTTCAGACAAGTAGGTGGCCATATGATAAGACAAGAAGTTTCTCTAGTATTGATTTTCTAATGTGTTGGCCTTCTTATTTCTTCTTCGTCCATATGGGTATATAGTGTTGGATTAATGAAGCGGAAAGACAGAAAGTCCTTGCTGAAAAGCACAAACGAGGTACAGCGGCAAGACTAATGAGAACAATGAAGAAATCTGCGATGGCATGGTCTGAAAATGGAGGTATGCATAGAGTTTGTAAATGAATTTTCATTCTTCTAAAGCATCTATGCCACATGTCATTGACAATGTTGACAGATGCAAAGTGTCATAAACGGGCCCATCACAGAAGACCATCTCAAATGAGAAAGATGACCGAACTAGAAAAGAGGAAGCATATTGATGGATGTAGAAGAGACACATTGCAGCTACCCGAAACATTTAAAAATCATCACCAGCAGGCCCTGGCATCACTGGATGTGAACAGAAATATGAACTTACAAGGATCTAAAACTTTTTGGAAACATCGAAAACGAGGAAACATCAATGTGGATATGGGCCCAACTCTTCAGGCTTATGCATGTACTACCCAATGCATATCACAAATAGAACCTCATCAAAGGAGCGTGCCATGCCATTCCTCTCGATATGACACAGACTTCTCTTCAACTGTGATGGCATTGCCTACTTGGAGGCCCTATGCCGATACAATTGTGATGCATGCACAATATCAGGGTTTTAGTCAAAACAGTAGAACCAATTATGACTATGCAAACTTTTAGCTAGAAGTTTGAAAGGAGCAGTTTTCATCGTTGAGAAGTCATCATGTGGAATATGAAAGCTGAGTTGGCCAGAAGTAACCAAGTTTTGCTCCGGTTAGTAATTTTCCCACCTGGTTGATACATCTTAGTCACACATTTGATATATGAAACTACAATTGCATTCATCCGTCAAGGGCTTACCAGGTTAAGAGAAGACAGAATAGCAGGGCATGGATTTTGCTGATCATGTATCAGTGATATATGCGATGATTGTGAAATGGGATAAATGGCGTGAAGGAAACAACCACAGCTTTGTGTTGATGGCTTGACCAATTCTCATTCAAAAACAAATAGCATTTTCCTTTCCTGCAAACTGCGAGAGCTATCCATGAGATTGCATCCATCATGCAGTCATGAGGTAACTTTTGCCGTTGCCTATGCACGCACCCAAAGCTTGATTCCATGGTCTGTCAGAGTTCTAAGCCTGGGAATTGGTGCCAGCTATGGTAGTTAACCACGTCCCTTGTGCACAAACATTTTGTTCAACGTCATCTGGTGAAGTGAACACTTGTCTTTTATAATTGCATCATGAATGAAGACATGAACAAGAAGATACGCATTCCTTTTTTTGCCTTAGTTGGATGAGGCATACAAATGCGTCCAAATCTCTCTCGTCGGTCGTGAAGTTATGAAACTTCATTCCCTTTTTTATTCCTAGAATTCGCCAAGGAAATTTGTACATTCTAAGCTTTAACGATTCTTATCACATAGAGCCACTGTCGTCCATGTTGGTTGGAATTGATACAGTCTAGTGTGCTCCAAAGGGATTCTTGATAGAATACAATCACGCAGCAAAAATTGTGTGGAGGAGCAATGCTTTCTGAACCCGCACACTTCATTTTGCTATTATCGTTTGAGAATTATATGCCGAACCCTAATCCTTTTAAGAATCAGACCAAGAGCTATGCAACTTGTTGAGCTCGTTACTGACCCACGTAGTTGGCTTCCTAATAGCAACTGTGCTCTTAGAATTAAAGTTATTTCAAGAGATAAAAGAGAGATTCCTGATCAACCATTAAGAGGGAAGGGTCTCTATCGTAACCAAACCACGAAATATGTCGAGTAGAGTCGTGATAGGCTGCGTTATTGAAACTTTTCAGGGCAAATTCGAGTGATATCGAATGATTGGAGTGGGAGCCATGCCTGCATCATTCAAGTATTGTGGGCATGACACGTCACACACCATAAACAATACAAGGGTGGAGGGCCCCTTGTACCACCAAAATGACGGCTCTCCAAGGAAATATTTCCACCGGCACCTTACATGTGAACCCTTTGACTAGGAGCTCCACTGCTTATCCCAGTGTCTTTACACTCGGTGAAACTTTGCCCTAATATTATTCCCTCTCATTTTATCTGGTTCTAGTTGGTTGATGGGAACGAGACCGTTTCTTTTGTCTTGTTGTGATGAGTGGACTTCGTAGCCTGTATGTGGGAAGTAAATGGCATCCTCTGTCGCCATCTCTATTTTCACAGCAAATGATTTTTAACTTCCTTTTTATGATTAATTTTCGCTAAATAGAGTATATATATTCTATTAAAAACAATGAATATCCTACAGATATCAAACAAAATCGATCAAGATAATATTGACCCGTCCACAACCCCGTTTTCACAGGAGCAAAATTCCACCATACGGGTTCGAATAAACATAGGGGAACCTTTATAGAGAGGCATGCAGTTGTCATTCCTAGGTCATACACAAGTACATGAGGCTTGAGTGTCCTCAATCAGGACACGAAGTCACTCGAATATCCATTCAACCTCGGTGCCCCTCCTGCCTCCCTCAGCCCCAGCTTGGTTCTCCTGTGGGGTCTTGACGTGACACTAGTTGCACACTAAAAATAAAAGATAATCTTTTACTGTATAGAAAAGAAAATTAAGCTTTCAATATAGCATGATAATCACCAAAAGCAGTTCATTCTTCACACTTGAAGAGAATATATGTACAAGCCACTCAAGCCCCGAAGGTGCTAAAGTGGAAGGGCTTCAAAACCCAAGAAGAGACAGTAACTTTGAACACTGTCCAGTTCTGCCCACTTGGAGAGACTCCGGGACTCTCTACGTGGATGCATCCTCCAAGAGGATTCAGAAAGAGACCGTGAACCTATCATCACATGACCAAGGGATAAAACAGCGTGGCCTTATGAATAGGAGAAGAACCATAAACAACAATGATAACCAACCATAAAGAGAGAAAGCATAGCAGATCAAAGAAACAGATCACGATTGTGATAACGACGATCATAGAATGATAGAAGGGAAATCTTGGCGAGGTAGCATGGGACTAGTAGAATCCGGGGTTGATGGAGTAAGAGGGACGGAGGTCGATCTCCTGTGTCCAAGCAGTCCGGTCTTGAACATGCAAATGCCAGTAGGTTTGAGCCAGCGAGTCTGGGTCCATCATCATCTCTCCAATTCCACCCATACCTTGTTCTTCTTGTTGTTGTTCCCCAACTGACGTTTTCTGAGAGCTTGATGGTCCCCTGCAATTGCCAATTTCCCTTCCCTTTCATTAATTGCTAATCATCATCACTCTATATATATTGACAACTATTTATGGCCCCTTTTCATGGAGTAAATAATTTCCAACCAAGTTTTTTATAAATCTCTTTCCCTGGTTTGCATGTTGGTTTGACAGATAATAATAATAATAATAATAATATTCCATCCATTTATTGTGGCCGTTACCATGATGAAGTAGTAGTAGTGGGATAGTACACATAGGCAGGCAAGGCAACTATCAAACTCATTTCTCTTTGCGGTTGGTATATGAACATGTGATGAAAGTATAAGTTTTGTAGCCGAAAGTAGAACAAAGAACTTAGAATCTTGCTATTTTCTCAGCATCTTGTTGTTTTACTTCACTTATATAAAGTCGTTTTTTATGATTACGGATTTTATAGGCTTGTTACATACATACATACATACATACATACACATATATATAGTTTAATGGAAAGTATAATATAAATAAACATTAAATTACCAACCTAGGAGGGCCAATCACACCATCGATGATAACATGGGCAACGTGCACACCTTGAGACTGAAACTCACTGGCTAAACATTGTGATAGAGCTCTCAAGGCAAACTTTCCACAACCTGTATATGTTGGTGGCAAATAAACAAGTAATTGACGGATAATATATATAGATATAAAAGACTTAAAGAGTGTAATTTCTTTATATAGGAAGTTCTTACAGAGCTCAGAGAAACCAGCAATGCCATTTAAAGAAGCTGAACAACCCGTGAATAGAATTGTCCCTTTCCCTCTTTCCACCATGCCCGGAAGAACCTAATTAACATATTTCCATAAACAGAACCCACATGAAATAATGAACAAATTAAGAAGAAGAAGCCTTTAAATTCTTGAAAACGGAATTATAAACAGGCTTAGCTTTTGGGTTTTGGGAAAAGTCATGGTAGAAAATTAAGGAATACCTGTTGGGCACAAAGGAAGGCACCGACGGAGGAGACAGCGAGGGACTTCTCGAAAGAGTCGGCGGGAATATGGGTGAAGTTGGTGGGTTGCCGATAGACTGCTGGTTGATACGCATTGTACACAAGTACTTCTACAAATCCAAGTGAAAGAACACCTTCAAATGCCTCTCTCACACTTCTTGAATCCGAGCAGTCTATCCTGATTGCAAAAACTTGAGATTTCTCCTCCCTTGCTATCTCATCTGCAAATCTTGATAGCCTCCCTACAAAACCCCATATCTCTCACTACAATATCTAATTACCTCAAAACCCTCTCTTCAGTCCCCTACAAGTCTTAATTCACTGCACTTTCAAGTTTGTTTCTTCACTTGCATGTTTTAAATGTCAAACAATTACTAATAATCTCAATACATGTAAAAACTACTTGTTAGTAATTCCTTTTTCTTCTTGTCTAGCTAGGGAGAGAGAAAAAAAAAACTGCAGGCATGTGTGTAGAAAATGGTGCTGCACAATCTCTTGCTATTTCAGGTTTCGCTATAAAATGGTGTTCAATAATAATAATAATCTAGAGTTTCCCTTTCTTTTTCTTGGAAGCAAAAACAGGTGCGCAGATAGAGTACTACAGAGCCAGCTAGATAAGTACCTAAGTCACGGGCAAGGATGGCAACCGTGTAGCCTTCATGGGCAAACTTGCGGGCAATGGTTCGGCCGAGCTTCGGTCCCACGCCTACAATGGCTGCGATGCCTTTATTGGAGCTGGAGCTCGCCATGCTCCGCATCTTTGGCTAACTTGTGCAGGATTTTCTTCTTGTTTTAAGCTCTCTCTAGTAATAATTAAATTCACCAAGAATTGAACAAGCAACATGTAAGAGGTTTTAGAAGGAAGAATCTGATATGATAAGATAAGATGGGGTAGAATATTTAGGACTATTGATACATTCTCCTTCCTCAGCCGTCTCCGAGCAGCATTTTCTTGCCTCAAGCTGCTCTCTAAGCTTGTGCTGCGGTGCCTCCCTATATAGCCTTTATTTATTTATGGAAAATATAAATTTGCCTGTCGATGAAATAATTTCTCAATATGGAAAATAAATTTTCCCTTTTATTTTACAATTAAATTAGTAGGGGAAAAAGAGTTGATGCCGACAGAAATTAGGGTACTCTTCTCTAAGGTATTAGTATTACACAGACAGCCACACACAATACCAAGCTGCCATGAAATAAATTACTACTCCAATTACACTTTTTTCAATATCAAAAATTGAATATTTTATTTATTATTTTGTGATTTTACAAGAAGTTTCATAAACATTTTTTAATTTACCACAAAATTAAATAAAAATAATAATTTTAAGAGCACCACCACCACCACCACCACCGCTTTGAAGTGGCAATTCGGAGAGGAGCCCTTCCTTTACACTGTAGCCATTTGCCACATTGCTTCCGAAAGCAAAATGCAACTCCTTTGCACTTTGACTTTTTGCGCATCTTATCTGCCAGCAATAGAATAGGTTTGATGATTACAAAAAATATATTTCTTTATTTAAGTTTTAGTACTGTGATTAGTGTCTAGAAGATTTTATTTGAAAATTGATTTTAAAATAAAAAAAATTTAATTTTTTTTAAAATATTTTTCAGTTAACAAAAAAATTTAGCTTGG
>Ga0325411_1003999_pt1 | contig 16582 bp, 9 predicted proteins | sample PopdelMetagenome_13_FD_206181 | JGI IMG/M metagenome (GOLD analysis project Ga0325411, IMG submission 206181) | Populus deltoides microbial communities from Bellville, Georgia, United States - Xylem-PdIQD-R4 | ecosystem: Host-associated > Plants > Phyllosphere > Stem > Wood/Secondary xylem...
TTTTTTTTCTGATTTTCTTGGTTTTTCAGGTTTTTTACTTACCCCTAATTAATATCAATTAGTTAGTTATTCATTGGATAAAAATCTTGGAAAAAAAAGAATTTTTTCTGTTTATTTTCTATAATTTCACGTTATTTTTTAGTCAACACATGATACGTAAAGTAAACAAAAAGGCAACAAAAGCATAGGTTAAAAGAAGAAATTCCATATAAAATTCTATATAAAAACAAAAATCATATAAAATAATAAAGAAAAGCAAGAGTTTATTGACAAAATGCATCGTTTACCTTGACCTGTTTTCTAATATTCTATTTAATAGTGTGAGAAAGATTATTTTTTATTTAAAATTATAATAAAATATTTTTTTTTACAAATAATTAAAAAATATCAAATAAAATTATATTTAAAATAAATGTTTTTTCAAAAACACCATTAAAACAAAAAAAAAGCACACAGCGTATGATTTATGATTTGTAATTCCAAGAAACTAATCCCACCATTATTCACCTACTCTCACACACCTCTTTAATACCAAATTAATTACTATTTAAATATAACATAAATTCAATCTTTCCTTCCATTCCTTTTGAGTTCTTTTCTATTCTCTCTTGAAAACACCGAAAAGAAACGCATTGCCATTGCAATCTCAATTTCATTCCCTCTATCCCTGTTTGTCTCTCTAGGGCTATTTTTTTATGATTCCGAAATTAAAACCCAGAATTCAAAATCTAAAATTTCTTTGAAATTCCAACCCAGCTCAAATCTTTCTTCAAACCCCATGATTTTTTTGCCCCAGATCAAAATGGGTTCAATTCAAAACGATGACATCACAAGCTAATAAACGTCAAAATTATTCCACCAAAAACCCACAAATTTTCCTTTTTGTTTGCTTTTTTGGTAATTTAGATTTATGGCATCAGCAAGGAGTCTAGTAATTGAAATAGCAGCAGGAAACGAGAGAGGGAAGGTGTTAACGATGAGAGATGAAGAGAAAGCTAAAGAGGACGATTCACCCTCTGCTAAAAGGTCTAAATTTGAGAGATTTCCATTGACAAGATGGGAATTAGCTGCTGCTCTTGGGGTCTTTTTAGTCTTTTCAACTGGTTTGTTTTGTATCTACTTGACAATGCCTGCTGCTGATTATGGCAAGCTCAAGTTGCCTCGTTCTATTTCAGATCTTCGCTTGCTCAAGTATGCCGCCCTCTTTTTCTACTTTTTTTAATTTCAATTTTCTGGGTTCTTTTTTTAATGCTCAAATTTTGATGGGTTTTAATTTGTTTGGTTTTTGGGTTACTGGGTAGTGTGTATGGATAGATTATTTGAAATGGCTTAGGATGTTTTCGGGTTCTATTGATTGGTGTTTGTGAATCATAAGGATTTGATGCTAAAAAGTCAGCTAAATATTGAGGGAAGCAGTTTTCCTAATTAAAATACCTTGGTTTTGTTGGTTAATTTATTGAGGTACGGGGGTTGTTGAATTCTGGAAGTTGTTTCTAAGTGTAAGGAGATGTTGCATTGATAGATTTAATTTGCATCTTCATGTGTAATTGTTATCAAGCTTGAAAACCTAAAAGTGAAAGGGTTTTGATGTTTGTTTATGGTGAAACTCAGAAATGGGATTTAAGTTCTTTCATGCTAGATTACGGTTGCGATCATTGGAATGGGATGAACATTCTTTGTTCAAGAGATTGATGAAAATTTTATGGCAGGTTAGTGTTTTTGTAGATTATTTGACTTTGTCTCAGAAATGGAGCGGCGAGTTAGATTATCAATTTCAGCCTTATTAGTCTATATAAATTGCTTAGATTTGTAATTTACAATCTGTGTATGTGTTGGTTTTGATCTTCTAATTGTTTGCCATGCATGTTTGGAAGTCAGTTCCTCGTGCTAAGTTGTGTTAAAAACCAAAATGAACTGTTTAGTGGCTAAGCATTCCTGTCAATTACTTTCTATATATCCTTATTCTGACTGTGTAATATTTTCACTAAATACATTGCTCTTTATTTGCTTCAGAGACAATCTTGCAACATATGTGAGTGAATATCCAGCACAGTTCATTCTGGGCTACTGCTCTACTTATATCTTCATGCAGACCTTCATGATTCCTGGAACAATTTTCATGTCATTACTAGCTGGAGCTCTTTTTGGCATTGTTAGGGGACTCTTTTTAGTTGTCTTCAATGCCACAGCTGGAGCGTCTTCCTGCTTTTTCTTGTCTAAGTTGATTGGCAGGCCTCTAGTTAATTGGTTGTGGCCTGAAAAAATGAGATTTTTTCAGTCAGAGGTACTATTCTTATAATGTGTTGGGAATTAACAATCTTACTACAATCTTCATATGTTTGTTTTTCATTATATTCCACATTTCTGTAATTCCTTTAACTCTTTTGGAATTCAGATTGCTAAGCGAAAGGAAAAACTGCTGAATTACATGCTCTTCTTGAGAGTAACTCCAACGTTGCCCAATCTTTTTATCAATTTGGCATCTCCAATAGTGGACATACCATTTCATATTTTCTTTTTGGCTACTTTACTAGGTCTTATTCCTGCTTCATATATCACTGTCAAGGTAAGTTTTTCTACTTATTCCCTGGTTAATCAAACTAAGGTGGCTTATTTTGTGGTTTCTCTTTGAAGTCTGTGACTCATTCATGTTCTTGCTTTAGTGATTGCTTGCCCTTCCAAACATTTGTGTTGCTTGTTTTCAGATCATTTCTGGAATATTATATTTGAACTGTGACATATATTCATCAATATTGCACCGTTTGGTAAATTTGCAAGGAACCTTTTGCTACATATCATTATTAGTTCACATTGTAGAAATTTGGATAAATAGTGATCACGTGGTGGTGGAAAAAAGTTATTTGTATAGGGCCTACTAGCAACGTTCATGAAAATGATGCTGATAAAATTGTTATTTGGATAATTAGCATCATCTTGCTAATCATGTTGCTTCTCTTTCCCAACATCAGGCTGGCCTTGCTCTTGGGGATCTCAAGTCAGTTAAGGATCTATATGATTTCAAAACTTTGTCTGTGCTCTTCCTTATTGGATCTATTTCCATATTTCCTACCCTTTTAAAGAGAAAGCGGATATATGAGTGAAGGTTGTATTGTTGAGGCTCTCCCACCAAAGGTGGCTTAATAGAGATCTCTTGACTGTTTGCTTAGAGGATCTGAAAAATGCCGCCGGGCGGTGGCCTTCTTTTTGCCACAAAACACAGCAGGACACCTGCTTCGCATGTGATACACATGGATTGATTAATTCTCCCCTATGACAAAGATAAAGATACAAAAGTACATGTTTCTTCTTTATAATCTTTTTTTTTTTTTTTTCATGTAATGTTGATTCAATGATCTCCCAATATTTATACAGTTGGTAGCCAGCAATGTTCTATGAAGGTGTTGTAATCCTTCGTGATCTTTGAAAGATTAATGCGAGGTTGTATTGCTGTTGATTGTAACAACTAACTAAGGTAGCATTGACAGATTATTGGCTTTCTGGTTTTGCTTATTCATTAACCAGCAGAAGACTGAGCAGAAACACAAGCACTGGCCATGAAATGCATGCTAGCAATGTTGAATGGCAAATGTTATGAATGCAACAACTCGTGTAAGAACCGGACATAATTCAGTCAGTTTTACCTGAGGGTTGCAGCAAGTCAGGAACAGGCTGCAGGACTTTGCAAAGTCCTTGTTCCAGTCACCTGGCTCAGGTTTCTGAAAACTGAAATGCAATCGAGACCTCCCCTCCTGATGGTAATTGTCAGGTTGTAAATATGATGGGAGACTTGTCGCGTTAAGAGAAGCATATTGATTCCTCGTGATTCGCGAAGGATTGAAAACATAAAAAAAATTTCTCCTTTGGTTCGACAAGAAAACAGGTATCTCTGAAAGCATTGATCTGGAAAAAAAAAAAAAAAGGGATAACGTCATGTGATAATGTTCCTGCCATCTGTAATATTGGAAAAATGAACAGGACTTCAATTTCAATCCACTACTGTCAGTAAGCAGTGTTTCGTCTTATTTGATTAGCAATCCTGCACACATTAGAGAAGTCGAGGGTCATAATGGGAGAATGGAGCTTCACATTCACCATTACCGAGAGAATGAATAAAGAAAAAGAAATTGCAGAGAGAACGAGAAGAAAAGAAACAAAAGGAACCATTAAAAAAAAAAAAAACATTAGACTGTAGAAGGTTCTTTCTATCAAAGTAGACGCAAGAACAAAACAAGTCTTCTTTCATTTAAATTCCAACCAAGGCTCGTCAAATCTATAGAGGCAATAATGCCCTTGTCTCATCTCCATGTAACGGTAAGAGCTAAGACAACCGAAAGCAAGCAGAGTTTAGATCAGCCACTTCGCCCAAAAATTCATAAGAGCTGGCCATTTTACGACTTTCGCATCAGTTGCAATGAAAACGCCGCGTATATCATGTTGTTAAAAATTTTGAATTTATTTTTATTTTTTAAAATAATTTTTTTATTTATTTTTAAATTGTTTTAATATCAAAAATAATTTTTAAAAAATAAAAAAATTTCATTTTAATATATTTTTAAATAAAAAAATACTTTAAATCACAACCACTACTATAATCCAAATAAACAGTTATTGATCAAGAAATAAGCTGCAAAAGAGATAACAAAGAAGTCAGAGGAAAATAGGGTTCTACCTAAAAGACTTGCATAATTCGAGTAGAAAATGAAATTATGAAAGTCTTTACCCATTAAATCACATGAAAGCAAACAATCATCGGCAGTTTGATATCAAGCATGTATACACGAAAGATCAGCTTGGCAGTTTTTTAAGCAGCAGGAGTTATAGCAGAATAAAAGAATTAATTTTTCATGTGGATGAATTAATTCACACGTGATTCTTTTTATTTTTTAATTAATATGGGTGTCCGGACTAGTTTATACGTACCTCGACTAATCTCACGGACCTTGAAGTTAACGACTATGTAAGACTTCAATAGCCCTTAAAAAAACTTAAACTCGTGATTATTGAAAAGCAAACTTAAAATCTGACCAGTTGAACTACCCCTCAGGATTAATTCACACGTGATTCTTAATAGTTAGCAAAGTTAGTTAGTAGTTGAATGTTAATAACGGTAACCTAGTTAGAAATGGAAGGCTAAGAGTGTATAAATTCTTCTGTATCAATACCTTGGAAGATATTAAAGAAGCTTACAAAGATGATCCTCTCAAACAAAAAACATCAGATGATTAATCCAGACAGCTAGCCAAATTATTCTTATTAAGGACGGGTGATATTTAAAAATAGAGTGGTGATTGGCTCTGAGAAAAATCTAAGAACAAAATTAGTAATGAAAGTTCATCATTCTTGTATTGAAGGGTATGTTGGTATTCAAAATTCATACAACAGATTGAAGGTTATGTTCTTACAAGTCTTCTTGTTCATGGAAGGAGTTATTCAACAAGCTAGGGGTCAAGTTGCTTATGAGCTCTGCTTATCATCTTCAAACTGATGGCAAACAGAAGGGCTGAATTAATGTCTAGAAACCTATCTTAGGTGCATGGAAATGCACAATTCAAGAAAATGGTATCAATGACTATCTATTCCATGGTGATGGTACGACACTAGCTTCCATTCAATAATTAAAATGTCTCCTTTTGATATTCACCATCTCAAAGAGAGTGATCTAATCGAGAGACTTTCACAGTCGTTGTAGTGAAGGAAGAGATATAGAGGAGAAGAAGTGTAGATCAATTTTTACAATTACAATTGAAGAAGGCAAGAAACAGAATGAAACAACAAGCAAAAAAAGAAAGAACTTGAGGGAATTTGTCGTGGGTGATTATGAGTGTTTAACGTTATAGCCTTATCAAAAAAAAAAAAAAAAAAAAACGTTGGCTTTGAGGGATTTCAAACTCAATCCATGATTTTATGGTTCTATCTGATCATTCAAATAGTTAGAGCAATAGCATATAGATTGCAATTACCAAAAAAAAAGCATCAATTCATTCTGTCTTTCATGTTTCACTATTAAAGAAAAAGGTAGGCAGTAATCTTGTGGTAGCTACTGAAGAAGTTACAGCATGAAGGATCAGCTTGGCAGTTTTTAAGCAACAGGAGTAGGAGTTGTAGCAGAATAAAAGACTTAGCAGCAGCACATTTTGCATGTAGATGAATTAATTCACATGTGATTCTTAGTAGTAAGTTGGTAGTTAATAACGGCAAGTTAGCTAGGAATGAAAGGCAAAAGGTCCGTACAAATTCTTTTGTATCAATACCTTGGAATACAAGTTAAAACTGATGAGCATTTTGCAGAATATTGCAGAATCTCTTTCTCTCTACTATTTCTTCTATTTCTCACTATTGTTAAGGGTTAACCTTAACAATTATGTCACCACTACACTTTTGCGTTCTACAAATAATTCACTTGTGCAAAATTAATTTTCATTATTCAACATCAGAAGTCACTATTCAATCTAAACGTTGCCCTGTAAGGGGAATTACAACAACATCAAAAGCAAGAAAGAAACTTCACAGTGCATCGAGAGCATTCAACCAAACCTCTCCAGAAAATCCTATGAATCAAGAGTAGATACAGGGTAGTCTTGATAGCCAGTGATACCTGTTATCCTTATCCGAGTATTTGGCTGCATAAATGAGTAAAAGCAGTTTCAAAAACATCAGGCAGCAGAAAGTCCTTTCTATCAATCAAAGTAGACAAAAGAACAATGGAAGTCTTCTTTCATTAAATTTCATTTATTAAGGTTTGACCAACATACTCGGTAACTAATGTGGCAGCTTAAGTGGTAAGTGCCACATTAAGTACCCCCAATGCAGCTGGGGCTGCTACCGCACCTTCTATATTTACCCATTTGGATACAAGAAGCTCCTTATGCGATCCACCTCAAACCATGGTCAAAACACTGGCTTTTGAAGAAGCGCACACAACATGCTTTGGTACATGGAACTATGGAAGAAAGAGAAAACCACCAGGTTTACTTAACCATTGTAAAACCACCAGGAATTACTAAGATACCTCCCTTTATTTGTTGTATATCAATGAAAAATTTTCTTCTCATCTGTTATTATGCAAATGATACATGTTCTTTTGTGTCATTTTATTGGCAACAAAACTTCTAATATCAGTTTTCACCAAATACTTCCGAAACGTTCTTTCTTTCAACAAGACATTTAGCCAAAGAGTTCTCCAACAAAACCTTCTTCTCCATGGGAGCTTTTTTCTTTTTTCACACCACAACTGCGAAACCCATAACTAAGACAAGCAGGCACCAAGTAAGCTAAATACGACATCTCGATCTTAATAAACTATCCTATATGTTGGTATCTCTAGCATTACCCGTTGATAATTGTGGTGTTAAATAGTAAACAAGTGCTAGTTAAAGTGTTGGAATCTCTAGCATTACTAATTAGGGAAAAGGATAGCCACAGCTTACTCAACTCACACTTCAAATAAAACTTTTGAAGTTAATGTGCCCGTAATGCTTGAAGTGAAAAACAAAACAGATTTACCTGTCGGTGACCGATATTTCTCCTGTAGTTTTTCTTCTTCTTGTATTTGAAGACAATCTTTTTAGCATCTAATCCCTGCAATAATAATACAAGTGAAAAAATTAAGGGCCCAAAGAGAGTCGGAGAACAAAAATAAAAGTAAAAGGCCATCTGAAAGAAAAGATACATATAATCAGACAGTCATGAAACCTACCTGCTCTTCCACTACAGCATGAACAGTAGCATTAGTCACCACTGGTTTTCCAATATAGGCACTTGTTCTTGTTCCCACAAGTAACACCTTATTCAGATTTACCTGCAGAAGAATCAAAGACTGAACTTTTAAATTAAGGCAAAATGCAAACTGTGAAAGAAACTACAGCCAAAAACAGAGACATAATGTTTCTCTAATAGAAAAATAAGGAATAATCAATTAGATCTTTTCTAACATTGAGCCAGAGATGCAAGCCAGTGTAATCCATAAATAGAATCCTTGGTTGATTATCAGCTTTTTTATTTATAACAAAGAAAATAACAAGAAATAGTAGCAGCACCGAGATTTCTTCTCTTTTTTTTTTGGAGGTAAAAAAGAAATAGAATGAAATAGTTTCTAAAAAGAAAAAAAAAATAGAGATGAAAACTGGATGTCAACACCAGAGAGGTCATGTTAAGCCAGAACACATTACATTCAACAACTTACTCAGGGAAAATCTCTCAAGTTCTGTAATTTGTGTAAGAATTGGACATAATTAGTCATGACAGTTTTAGTTTTAGGATCTACAACACGTTAAAAACTATGTGCAGATCTCTAACATGGGCGTTCAGGCTTTTCCTGAAAGCTATCTAGACTTCTCCCCAGTTGAATTTTCAGGATGTAAGGGTAATGAAAAGTTCTTGCACATCATGGAAGCAAATCATTTCCTCCACGTGAAAGATTAGAAACATAAACAACCAGCTAATTGATCTGACCTGCACGCAGGATGGTTTCTCTAAAGGTGTATTTTTTAATGAAAAACTCTCTTTTTTCAGTGTCATAGGCAATGCCTTTGGTTTAAAAAAAGCATTGCCTTTTTGTTCATGGCATGACCGGATATCCATAAAATCCAGTCATGGCCTTGTCCTAAATGGCTCAACTGATACTGCAATATCCGATTCTGCAGTGATTTAAAAACATTATCGTAGGAAATGCAGCATCCTTCTGGATTTTCACATGGCTTAGTGAAATCACAATAAAAATGATTTGGAAAATTGCATTTAAAATAAATGCTTTTCGAATATCCATAGGCATTGTCGCCTCTTAAAAGTGGGGTAAAAAAAACTTTTTTGCATGAGAGAATACGCCCACTGTACAAAATATTGGCAAATGTACAGAATTTCAAGTAACTACAATCACTGGCAGTAAGCTGTCTTTTCATCATTGTTTGATCAGCAATCAAGCATGCACTTGAGGATGACATTATGAGATTGGAGCTTCACATTCACCGTTGAAGAGAGAAAAAAGGTCCTATGGCAATCCCAAATCGAAGTTAAGAGTAGACAAGAGAACAATTCTTACCACATAAGCTAACAACACATACTAACCACGTGAAAGTTGCAACTAGCTTGGAAAATATTTTAACTAATCAAGATACAAAAGTAAATGATAGCAACCTATACCTTATCATTGACATTAGCACCTTTTAGCCTCTGCACATAGAGCCATCGCCCCGGGATAACAATGTACTGGCGAGATCCTACCTGAAAAAAGAATTGAAACACAAGCCCCAGAGCAAAAAGCAGACAAATTATGCAAAAGTCACTAACAGGGAAACCATAAAAGAACAACAACAAATCTTCTCAAAACCTCTAAATTACTCCGCATTACATTCACCATTGGAAAAAAGAAAACAATCAGAGTCATTGATTAGCAAAATATTAGTCTGCCGAGGCATAAATGGCAGGAAGATTATAGCTTAAAACCAGAAAATCACTTAGCTAATCATAAACTCACAATTGAAACAAAAACTATAACTAAAAACCATCTGGGTAGTCAGAAAATCAATCAAAAAACACTCACGTCAATCAAAAACACATCTTTAGTGGCCCAAAAATTAGAATTTCCACTGTCATTCAGCACTCACCATAACAACAGCAAAAATCTCCTCACGCTTGGGTGGCTCTTCCTTAGCAACCTCAACCACCTGCGTGGCAGCAGGCTCAGGGTTAGCCTCTGACACAGGTACTTCAGGCTCTGCTTCAACAACAAGAGCTTCAGATTCAGAAAAATTGGGGGGATTGGCAAAAAATGTGGGTCTTTTAGAAAAAATAAGAGAAGAGGAGGATAAATTCTGAGTGGTCTTTGAGAAAGACCCAGAATTGAGTTTGGGGAGGCAAAGGGATTTAGAGAGAGGTGGGTTTTGGGCATTGGAGATTTTGCATTGAGTGGTTAAAGAAGAACAGAGAGCTACAAGTGTTGTGGAAGAAGAAGTAGCCATTGTTTTCGAAATGAGAGCAGCGAAAAGCTCTCTCCTTTCGTGCTGTTTCTTATTTAGCTTTGAAGCTGGGCGCTTGAACCGACTTATCCTATCCGTTTACATTTCAATTATTAATATACCCTTGATTTTTCTCTCATTTTCGATGTTTTCTATTTATTTATTTATTTATTTTAAGTTTATGAATTTGTAAATTTCCTCCCTCTCACGGGAATTAACCCAGCCCAGATTAATCACTCTTTTTTTAATTACAAAAAAAAATATTTTTATTTTTTATTTTAGTATTTTATTCTCAATCAAACATGTAAGTTTTATTTTTTTATTTTATTTTTGTTTTTTTTTCAAAACTATTAATCAAGTGCTTCCGTTCAATTTATGTCATTTTGATGACACGTCACTTACTTGAGGCCTTTAAATTACATTTTTTTATTATAAAATTTAATTTTAACATTATGATCAAAATAATTTAATAATAATAATTTTAAATTTTAAATTTTAAATTTTAAAAAAATGCTCTATTAAAACGCGGGTCAAACACGCCAAAGAGACCAAAATCGATAACCAATTAGATCTATAAAAAAAAAATCAGTGAATAATGAAAAATTGTAAAAAGGAAAAAAGAAAAAAGAAAAAAAAGAAGCCACGTAGCGCGTAAGAAGACATGGGTGTCCTCAAACGGCGAAGATCCCAAACATAAAACGACAAAGGTAACTTGGTGGCTAAGCGTAGTACGATATCGTTGAATTAATCTGATTTAAAGCCATTTAACTTTGTGTATATAAGAAAGAGAAGAAGCAGAGCTCAAAATCCAATATGCACAGAAGAACCAAATTCTCCTTCTTTTCATCACCATCGTTAATTTTGTTGTTGCTCGTCGTCTTCTTTGTTATCAAAATGGCCGAGTCTGTTCCATCAACGGCTGATTCATCAAAATCGGTTCAGATTGTCTACACTGAGAAACCTCAGGATGAGGAGCCTGAGGCTTACCATATCCGAACCCTCGCCTCTGTTCTTGGCAGGTAGTGCCGTGGGGTTTGTCGTTGTAATTCAGATCCGTATGATTATTTATGAACTGGGTTTTCAGATTTGGTGTGTTTTTTGTTTTGTATAGCGAGGATGCTGCAAAGGAGGCATTGATTTATAGTTACAAGACAGCTGCAAGTGGATTCTCTGCCAAGCTGACACCAGAACAAGTTGAACAAATCTCAAGTATGCATCTTTTTCTTAATTTCTGATTGAAATGCTTTCATAGGTTAATGGGGTTTTTTTTTTTAATTTAGAATAATGTTGTTAGAATTGGAATTGAGCTTGTATGTTTTGAGATTAGAAGAGCGTGAAGGCTTTTTTAAATTTTCACTTCTGAAAATCTTTAAGTTTCTTAATCTTCTTTTGTCTTCTTCATAGATTGATCGTCTTGTTTTGACTATCGTGTTCCTTAATCCTTAGGTTAAAGGGGAAGAACTAATTGAGGTTTCTTTCTTTTCAAGGTAGAATTAGATCCTTGACATGGGAGCCTTTATTTGTTTATCTTCAAGTTGATGGATTTATTATTTAGGCTCTCTACATAAGAATTTTGCATGAATTTATTGATGGATAATGGATTTCATGAAGTATGCTTTTCATTGGCTGTTGTGGTATGCTATATGCTTTGAATTATACTTGGGAGTGTTGATAAATCAGCATGTGCTTTTCATGATATTACTTTTCAATATCATAAGCTAATACTTGAGAAAATCCTGTTTAACTGTGTGTAATTCTTTGTTTGCAAAACAACCAATTTCAAATGCATATGATGCCTTCTCTTGCTGAACGAAAGGAGGCGTGAAATATGAGGTGCATGATGGCTGTTATTGTAGTGGTGGTTCATGTTTAAGACAGTGTCTGTATGCTCCCGACACTGTTGAATGTTTTTGACTTTTGAATTACCATTTAGAATTGTGCATTGGATATATTTTCACATGTCCTTTTCTGCCATTAGCAATATTGACAAATCTTTAATCTCATAATCATGTACTTGCTTTTCATTGCAGAACTACCAGGAGTTCTTCAGGTTGTCCCCAGCAGGACACTTCAGCTGCATACAGGACCTGGGATTGGGATGCTGCATTAAGTATTTGGAACTATGTATCTGACAAATAAATAGCTGTCGAAGCCCATCACAACTCTTCCCATGTGTATAAACAAGTTTATCCTGTGTCCTGCACTCCTGTGCACTGTGTTTGTACCGCAAACATTTAGCATATTAATAAAGTTCTGGATCTAAATCTCATAGTTTTTTTTTGTTTTACATTGCTTGTATATGTTATGAATATGATTTGCATGAAGCAGTTTAGTATCTGGCATTTTATATTTATTCACAAGTTTGAGATTCAATTCATTTTAGTATCTAGAGAGGAAGATGGTCAAATATGGCCCTTAGGTTCTATATGTTTTCTCCACTTATTGTCAGCTACAGCATAAATCTCTACATGTGAATGTTAAAATGTGTCCGGGCAACCATGATTTAAGGTTGCATATTATGTCCATTGATGAACTTGACTTGAAAAGGTCAAGACGTGATGTTAAGACAAGTGCAACTTTAGAGTTTTTTTTTTTTTTTTTTTGTACAAGCAGGAAAAATAATTATGCCAAAGGACTGCTCTGAGGACCAATTATATTTGATGATCTTGTCAAAATAATGATCTTTCAGGGCCATTGAGTAAATGATGTTGTCTTCCCATGACAGATTGAAGTAGAACAAAATTGTCTCATGTTCTGTTGCAAATATGAAGAAATGCTTCCTTTAGAAAATACATCTCTCTGATTTCTCTCTAGAAAAAAGAAAAAGCAAGATAGATACTTCACACTTCCATTACTCTTAATTGTTTTGTTTCCTTAAAATTGCCCCAGTATAAGGATTTGCCTCATTTAGACTTGAACCACACAAATTTTTATTCTCTAGACACAATGCTTATGAAATAATAAAACTAACTTTCATCACTTACATACCAGATTGTAATTTGAAAGTTGATTTGTAAAGGGAAACCAATTAAAAATAATGACACCTCGGCATTAGAATCTATTGATGGCCAGTGCACAAAACATCAGACTTTGAGATGAGCATGTTCTAACGACAGCTTGGGCAACATCTTGTGCTCGCATCATCACAACCTACATTAAACAATTCTCAAATTTGTAAATATCCTATCTTCATCCTGGATCAATTAGAAGACATGATGTGATGTACATGATTCCCACGGGGAAAGAGAAGTTTCAGCCAAATTCAAGTGGTTTTACTAGTTCAGAATTAGAACACAGCTAATAAGAGGCTTGATTACAAGTCTCTGGACAATCAATGCACAAAGCACAAGCATGTTACCTGAGTGCTGCTGGAGATGGGTTGCAAGAGTGCGATTGCACCAGCAACCCCGGCTTTCGCACTAGCTATGGTGGCAGACGAGATCCCAGGGCAGCAGCGTAGCAATAAACAACAACGAGGGCTCTGGTCTGCTCAACCTGATCCCTCGAGTCATTTAACCACAAAGGTGCTGTGAACTTGTTGAGAACCATTTGAGAGTCCGGAGTTTAACAGTGGATGGTAAAGCATGAACATCATTGATCCTTGACTCGAGCAAATTTCAGCACCTCAGAGTGAAGATCATCAACAGAGGCAGCTGAAAATGTAGCACCAGATCGGATCCATTGATGACAGCACTAATGAAATGCTTGCATGATTCTACTAAATCCTATGCCATACATGCAGCTGCAAAAAAAGCAAGCATTCAGAGGTAGAGAGCATCTCAATATGATCCAGAAGTATAATTTTCTTCAACCAAATAAGACCTTTCATAAGAATCCCAATGCAAAGAGCACTTCACACATGATGACAACTATACTGCACCAATAGCACAGAATCTCTTTATTCAGAAATTAACACTCGTTTGCGTACGCAAAAGGCAGGCATTACAAGTATCCGATCTAGTATAAACTTTCTGTAAATGATAAGCTAACAATTAGAGCACAGTTCAAAGACAGGTAAGTTCCCTACACAAAAAATCCCTCATTTAAACACATTAACCAAACCGAAAAAGCGTAAGACAGGGTAAAATAAATCAAAGTTTCACATGAAGGCATATCATATGCGCCTACAGCTGCTGCATCTTTTCCCTACACATACAAATTTAAGTAAAAAATAACTAATTACACTTGATCTTAGACAAAAGGCCAGGAAAAGTACATATAACTATTTCCAGTAAACGTAGCAGTATTTACAACAACAAGACTAATCAACTCCTTGTCTCTTAACTAACCAAACATTTGATAAACAATTAACTTAAAATATACCTCAAAACACTAAAAAATCCTATAAATTGACACACTTAATTGACAAAAAAAAACCCTACAACTAATCCCTCCACTGAGCAAGCACTAAATATGAAATTAAGATAAAATTCGAAGCAAAACGTTCTGATATCATAAGAAAAGACTACATATTTCAACCAATAATTACTCATTAAACTAAAACATCAATGTTTACAACAACCCAATATACTAAGTAGCAATTATCTCCTCTCTCTTCCTACTTAAATGAACTGAAGCACACAAAATCTTTAAATCACACCGCCAATAAAGACTCAAACTTTAAAACAAAACCCATAATTTGACACCCCCACATAAGACGCCATTGATGCATCTTTAATCTTGTCAAAAACATGGTAAATTGGGATTTTGCGTACTCTTATTAAGTTATCTCTACATAGTCTAATACTTAGAATTATTGGCAGCCTCTCCCGTAAGGGAGGCTTCCAAAAATTGGCGGGCAAGATCAACCTAAAGTAGGGCTGAACTCACTCGCCTTAAAGATGTGTTCGATGTACAAGGTGTCGGCACGACTCGCCATCTCTAAACGATCATAGACAAGTCGCCTTTCACCCCTGACAAGACGGGTAAATCTATTACACCTTCTTAGAGCTTTATTTATATTCAAGGTCCTAAACCCTAAACTCACATCTTGTCGATGTGGGATAAATAGAAGGCTTTTTATTCCGTTGCTTTGCTTCTGTTATGACCATTTGGATTTTAAATATTATGGTGTTTTAAAACATGTTTAGCATTATGGCTAAAATATTGTTTATTTAAAATTTTAAAAATTATTTAAAATTATTTTTTTATTTTTTTTTTGCATTGTTTTGATATGTTGATATCAAAAATAAATTTTTAAAAATAAAAAAAATATTATTTTAATACATTTACAAGTGAAAAATATTTTGAAACACAATATATATCAAACTCTCAAACAAGCACTTAGTGAACATTAAAATGCCATACCAACTTTTTTTAGTGTAAAAAAAAATATCCAAGCACTATAAGCGTGTTTAAAAAGGTAAAAAAAAAAAAATCATCTTGGATCATGGACCCAACTAGGTTAAATAAGTAGGTATTTATTTAATTAAATAATAAAAAACATACAACGACAATAAATAGATCAAATTAAACCAAAAGAACTGATTATAATAATATGTCAAAAAAAATGCTTGCCTAAAGAAAAAAATATCAAAACTCAATTCCTAACTAATCCAACGTGGAAAGATGAAATTGAAAAGACAAAAAAAACTAGACCTAAATCAACCTAAGTTAGTATACCAAACCTACTGTCATACCCCAATTCTGGGTTATTTCCAAAAAATCACTTCTTTTCTTTTCAAAATAAAAATCAAAAAAATAAAATAAAGGCTGGCAACATGGAGAAAGTAAACTGGGGAATCAAGCTGCAATTTTGGAGGAAATTCAAGGCCTAATTGCACCCTATTATGCCAAAAAATGGAGAAAAGTGCAAATTCAAGGTTAAATTAAATGATTATTGGATGAATTTGCATAAAAATTAAGTCCAAGAACATAATTAAATTTTTAATAAGCCAATTTGATTTAATCATGAGCCAAATTGAATTTTAATTATGTTTAAGAATTAATTTGGATCCAATTGAAGGGTTTAATTAAATACAATGACTTAATTATACTTTAAATGGGTCAAATTAATTTTATTTGGGGCTTAATTGGTGAAAAATTAAGTTTAGGAGCCTAATTTGGGCTTAATTAAGAAGATTGAAATTTTAAGAGACCAAATTTAATTTTTACCAAGTTAATTAATTGAAATCAAGGGTAAAATCTCAAGAAAATTGAAGTTTTGGGGTCAACTAGGGGTTAAATTGATAAAATTCGCAGCCAAAGACCAATTAGTAAGAGGCGTCAAACTATAGGGGCTTAATTGACAAAAACCGGGGGTGAAATTGAAGAAATTGAAAGTTTAATGGTCAATTAGGGGTTAAATTGCATAAATCTGAGACCAAGGACCATATTGCAAAAAGCGCGTAAATCCGGGGCTCAAACGGTAATTCATCAGGGGCTTAATTGCTTTAAATCAAAAGTTTATGGTCAATTAGGGGTTCCATTGAAACAATTGAAAGTTGAAGGAGTACATTGAACTTCGGTGAAATCCCTAATTTAACCTTAAACAACGTCGTTTTGATCATTAAAAAAAAACAAGAAGAAGAAGCAGATGACGCGTCGTTTGGTTATTATTCATTATCTTCCCTGTTTTACCCGAAAGAAACGGTTTGGGTGTCTACTTTTCATGTGCATTTAATGCTTCA
>Ga0325411_1004001_pt1 | contig 16578 bp, 9 predicted proteins | sample PopdelMetagenome_13_FD_206181 | JGI IMG/M metagenome (GOLD analysis project Ga0325411, IMG submission 206181) | Populus deltoides microbial communities from Bellville, Georgia, United States - Xylem-PdIQD-R4 | ecosystem: Host-associated > Plants > Phyllosphere > Stem > Wood/Secondary xylem...
AAAAGAACTAAAATGCAAATGCTTTATTTCCCCCCTCTTTTTTCCTCCCTCATTTTCTCTCGAACGTACACTATGTAATCATAATTCCAAATATTTATGAGGAAATTACTTAACCGTCCTTGTATTTCTAATAAGTGTCCTTGTATTTCTATGGTTAAAGTAATAATTATCTAACAGGCTATATAATTACTTTTATTTTCTTCATCTGACAGTACTAAAGTGATGTAATGCACAAGCTAGCCGCTCAACTTTTTCTATTAATTCGAATGAAAATCATAGTTAAAAGGATATATTGAAGAAATATCATTTAATCAATGAATAAATGGCATAATTAAAATATAATTAAGGACAGTCTTGAATATCCTCTACATCGAGTCATTTCTCCTATTTCTTCAAAATGCTAAACTAATCCTTTAACAATGCTTTAGCCATTTCCCTTCAAGTTGAAACCTTCAATCCCATTAAAGTAAATCTTTCCTTCCATTTCTATTACCAAATAATCGTCGACAATCAAACATCTCACCCTAACAATTACAAATGGAGTCGCCATTACCATTAGGGTAAGCATTATCATCTATGAAAACTACACGCAAAACAGAGCACGAATGAAGCCACATCTTCCTACACTCTCTATAAAGAAATGCAGATGAAGTTGAACTGAGTCGGTAGAGATCCGGTATGGTTAATATTACATAGAACAAGATTTGCTGTTTAAATATGAGTCATCCATTAGGCCATAAATTAGAGCCGCTTGAAATGGTATATATTCAGATGATTTTAAACTCATTTTCAGATAATTGGATCGTTCTTGATGCAATTGTGTGTCTAATTGTTGAGCTAATTTTAGGGTATTTTATTGATGGTGGATCAGCTGACAAATGATGTTGAAGAAGAAGAAGAAGAAGTGGTGCACATTAATTGAAGAAAAAAGAGAGTAACGTATGCCAGATTTTGAGACCCAGGTAAAAGATGAAGTTGAAAAATAAGTGGTACACGTTAATTGAGAAATTAAAACATGCCATATTTTGAGGCCTGAGTGAGAGCCTAAGTACAAATACTTACTGAGTCGATGTTACCGCTAAACACAAGTGGATACAATAAGTGATTGCCTAGCCAAGTATTTATTATTGGCTAAGACGAGTATGGAGATAAAAGCCGATTGACTTTCATGGATGTTGTCCTAATGATAAAGTGAAGAGACTTATAAAGTAAGTATGATAGGCTCTTAGGTAGGAGCAGAGGGCATGCATAGGCTATTGAGTGCGTAGAATCTTGTGTGAGTTCTTGAAATGATGAGCTCTTGAATGAGTTTTAACACTCAACGGTATGAAGAGAAGTGCATATTGACTTTCATAGGTTGCCCCATGATAACAATGGAAAGCTAGTAGGACTTTTTGATGAAGAACGGTGTTGACTCATGGAGGAGCAAGTCACCACACTTAAGTTGGAGTAGAGGACAGGCACACAGACTCCTGGATGAGTAGGTTCTTGTAAGATCAGCGAGCTCCTGATAAAATTGAACACTCATTTCTCAGAATTAAAGTTATATTCAAATAAGCCAGACTCATAAGAGAGACATTGTTGTAAAGATTGTCATATATCACTCGAACATGAGCTTGGAAGACGAACCACTCAAATCAAGCGGGGGTTTGTCATTTGTCTACAGCAGGATATTGTTAAGAGTGTGGATATAAATGGCTCAAGTAAAAAGATGCATGCATGGTTGCATGGAAAGCCAAGTCATAAATGAAAGCGAAGATCAAAGATGGTTGTATAAAGATGTCGTCGAAGATGGTAGCCATGATAGCTAGAAATTAATGTGCTGGAAATGCAGAGGAGGTGGCTGCCATTATTTACTAAAAACATGGGCGGCTTGTTCCTCATTTTCACCTATAAATAGAGAACTTAATTGTAAGGGTAGAAAATAAACAGCAAAGCAGCATGGAGAATGAGAGTGTAAGAAAGAATTTCACAGGTATTGAGAGGAGAGAGGTGTTTCTTCTCCTCCATTGTTGTAATTTGTATTCTCTCTTTCTATGGTGAAATGAGTTACTTTTCACCTATTGATCTTAGATTTCTATACCTAGCATTGTAAGAATTTTACAAATTATGAATTTTACAATATACTCACACATACATACATACATACATACATACATACATAGTATATACACACATGGGATTTTTCATCAAAGTTGTAAGAAGATATTTAAATAAATAACTATTACAAGTAAGAAGCTAGAAAAGTATTTGATATATATAGACACACACATGGGATTTTGCCACGTTGCGTGTGACTTTAGTCCGTATTTTGAAAGCCATATCTTCCGGCCCTTGGAATACAGTTGTACACATTATAGAGACATCTCATATAAACACAGCAACACCCTTTGACAACATTTAAAAAGAAAAAAAAAAAGAAAAAAAAAATCCCCTTTGCCACCACAACACATGTTATCCCAGCTGATACATCAAATTTTTTTTAAAAAGATATTGTTGGGTATTTTAATTAATTTTTTAAGACTCTGAATTTAATAATTAAATTAAAATTTAATGATTTTGAAATTTATAAAACTCAAAATATTAATGTTTAAAAAATAAATTTAAAGTCTAATTAATTAAATTATATTTTTTAAAATTAATATTATTTTATTATTGGCTACAATTATTGCGAATCTTATGAGGGTGCATCCCCATCTCAAAAGAAAAAATAAAATAAAAAAAGAGAGGTGCAATCTCTTCTGGATTACAATACTAACGATGGGACAGATTACTTCTTCGCTCAAGGAGTCCGCGAAAGTTTTTTTAGGAGTCAAAGGTTGACCCATCATCATATCCTTTCTGGACAGGTGTCTTGTGTTGGATGCTGAACAAGGTGCCCATGAGCAACTCTTGTTTAGATATATCGAGAGATAAGTTTGGATTAGATTTCAAATCAAGTTTGATAATTCATATCTTATTTCTTACATACCATGTAATGTAAAGTAATTATTTATATATAAAAACTCATCTATTTGAATTCATTGGGTTTAATATCTATATTTATTCTAAGATTATTATTTATTATTAAAAAATAATATATGTATGAAAATAAGTTTGGATTGGATTTTGAATAAAATAATATTTAAAGTAATTATTTATACAAAAATTAATTTTTTTGAATCGATTCCAACTTAATATTTATATTTATTTTAGGATTATTATTTATTATTAAAAAATAATATATATAGGGATATATTTGAATGAAATTTCAAGTTAAATAATATTTATATCTTATCTATTGATGTATTATATATATACCAAAGTAAAATAACTATCTATACAAAAACTCAATTACTGTTCAATATCTATCGAATTCGGTCCATTATCAATAACTACCTTACCAGCATCATAAATACTGAAGCCTATTATTATTATTATTATCATTATTATTATTATTAAATAAAGATAATTTTTTTATTAATGTGGATGTCCGGGTCAGTTTGTGCGTATATCAACTAATCTTACGGGCCCTAAAGTTAATAACTATATAAGTTTTTAATAACCCTAAAATTTATAAAATTTGAACTAATGATCTTTATAAAACAAACATAAACATGATTAATTAGAATATATCCCTCATTAATTGTTTTAAATAAAGATACTTGGGGGGGGGGGGGGGTAAGATATGATTTCAGGTCACTCTATATAAAACAAAACATGGTCGGAAGAAAATCATGTGATGCAGTCTCAAGTTCAATGTTTTGTCAAATCAATCTTGGAAATTTCTTTTCTAATATTGAACCTTCTGTTTCATATTACAATGGATTAGGCTCCTACATCCAACTCAAGTTCATTATATAGATGCTCCCTGTTGCATGCCTGGTGTCCATATTATCCTCTACGCCATGTTTCATAAATAGGTGTCACGGCGATTCGTCAGGAGTTAAGCTGAATTTTTGAATTTCTTAAAGACAAAAAAAAAAAAAAAGGATAAGTCCGGGGGCTGCTAGGGTATTTTAAACAAATAAAAAAAATATACAATTTAAGTCATAAACCTCATTGGGCTCAATAAAATGATTCCATTAATTAATTATATGATAAAAAAATCAACACTAAATATACCAAATTTACAAAGAAAATGTAATAACAAATGATATGTAGAAAAAAAATTCTTGCTAAAGGAAAAAAAATTATAAAGCTCAATTAAAAAAAAACTCAATGTTAAAGCATGATAAAAATGACAAAAAAAACCAACCCGAGTTAACATGGCACAATCATGATCTAGGTTGTAAGCCCGGATTATCCTCATAGTAAAACAATAAAAAAATATAAAGATTCCTAATTCTCAAAAATCCAAATATAAAAGGATGGAAAAAAAAAACAAGGCAACAAAATGATCTTTAAAAAAATTAAACACTAGCAAACCTAGATAAGGTCGTAAAACCTATGGAACAACCTATATAAGGCAAAATGACAAAATATTAATTTGAAGCTCAATTATATAAATAAAAAATATTGAAACATGGAGTTGGAAAATATTGAATGTTGAAAAATAACCTAAAAAAAAGATTTGAGCTAACTTAGACAAACTTGTCAGACACGCGATCTAGGTAATGAGACTAAGATAACATCGTAAAACGAAAAGCAAAAATAAATCATGAATCTCAATCTTCAACAAAATGCTTGGGGATGAAATTGAAAAAGAAATCAATTAAAAAAAGAATAAAAAAATAGCTATCAAATGAATGAGGATCAAATTTGATGTAAAAATCAAATGAAATCAATTGCAAAGGAATGAATTTTTTTTTAAAAAATAAAAAGCAATCAAAAGAATAAGGATCAAATTTGATATAATTAACAACTAACATGACACCTTTCAAATTTTATAAGCAAGCAAGCTAAGAAAGAAAAGGAGGAGAAAAAAAAGTTTATTGGAACCTAACTATCACGATGTCGTAAACACACGTCTAACCATTAGAAAGGGAGACAAGGCGCTTCCAACTCTACCTTATAAGCTAGTGTTTGACTGCCATTTAAAGACGGTGGAAGCTTCCCATATGTGCCAGCCTAGTTGTCCTCCCTGTTTGTCTCAATCCCCACATTTGTTTTATGTTCAATTTTGATCCCTTAATACTAAATTGTTTTAAATTATCCAAAATATATTTTATTTCACAAAACCAATTTCAACCGAGTACCAGAAAGTTTCCTTGATATTGCAAGATTTCTATTTCAAGTTGAAAAAAATACAAAGTCAAATCGCAAATGAAGTCAATGTGTAGGGATAAACTGAGAAAAAAAGGTTGAGGGTCGACTAAAATTAAAAAAGGAACATAAACTTTAGAACTATTATTGCAAATCAACCCCCGAAGTTGGTAAATAAAAAGGGACTGAACATTTCTATTTTTTGGATAATGCTCCTCTCAAAACCCCCTTTATTTTTGTGTGTGAGACTCCCTCACCATTTGTAGGCAATATAATCCCCCCCTCCCCTCCCCCAATTTCATGGTCCCCACAAAAACATGGTGACCAAGCAATTCAAATTCACTTTAGTCTCTTAGTTTTTTTTTGTTTTTCACTTTTGGTCTTCTTGTCCAAATATTTTTTTCTTTTTGATTTTAAAAAAAAAGGAAAACGTCAACGTCGACTTGATAAGAAAAATAAATAAATGATTTTGAAATAAGCGTTTAAAAACTAAACATGTCGAAAGTAAATTTTTGAATTTTTAATTCTTTTGAAAAGATGCTGAAATGCAAAAAACAACGCAAATTCATTAAAGATATATATATATATATATATATTTTTTTTTTTGTTGTTTTTTGCTATTTTTTGGATTTTTTTCAAAAAACTATGAAAAAGGAGTAAAAAATTGAGCTATGACATAACCCATAATTTCTTTCATTATAACATAACCAAGTTATCAAATCAAAATCAATTATATCAAATTACAAACAAATTTAAATTTACTCAAATCACAAACAAACCCTAAAATAGAAATTAAACTTCAAATCTCTATGAAAAGGTTGCCAAACACTAAAATATGCAAGAAAACTATACTACAAATACTAAAAAACAACAATACATTAAATTAAAATATAAATAAGTAGGTTGTTTTCTTGGTATAAGGAATATTTTGAGAAAATTTTATCAAGACATGATGTTGACACTATGAAATGTTAAGTGGCTGAAATTTTGTAATCACGAGACTTAGATTTGTGCCAGAATAGAAGGGAGAGGTTGTTGTTATGATTTGTGAAGAAAAAAAGAGAGGAGGGAGGAGGAGGAGGGAAGAACAGGGATGTGACTGGTTATAACACTTTTAGATTTATCGATAAAATTATTGATAGTAATCTTATTGGTTATTGATGACGTGTTGTTTTGGCGACAAATTTATCGATTTTTTTTTAATTATTTTATTTTGTTGATGGTTCTATTAGTATTTATTGACAAAAATAATTCCATTGCTATTATAATCTGGAATTTCTGACCAAAATATTTTATTATTATAATAATCCAAAAATATTGGTAAAATATTTTGTGAGCAATTTTGTTAGTGTTAGATAATTTTATGGTAGTGTTGCTTGTAAACGTGAGATTTTACTCAACAAAGAATGAAATCCATTTTATATTAATAACTTTTTGTCGTTCACAACTTTTACCTGAAAAAATTCAATGCATTCATAATTTACCTGCACATTTGCACCACTTTAAAAATTGGAATTCAGATTCACTATTTGTGAAACAGAAGCAAACACAATGAATTTCTGACAAATAATAAATAAGCAAACACGCAAGTTGAGATAATTTTATTAGCTACTGTAAATGAGCACCCATAAGATATCATTCGATTTTGGACCTCGATATCAAGAAAATTTCATAGGCACAAATTGAAACCTTGAAAATATATAAATGGCCGGGCATGCATACTCTCTTAAAACACAATTAGAGAGCACAAAGTAAGTGGAACTAATGCTCCACTTGGGTGGTAAATATGGCCCATATATGCCACTTCAAGAGATGACATACTAACTACATTGGCAATGATTCACGAGCGTCTGGCTTGTATTTGGCTACATGTACGGTCCATTGTACCCAGATAATTTCACACCAATCTACGGTTAGTGGAAAGAAATTTCTAGACTTTAGTTTATAAACTTAGCTAGTTACTGTGGATTGTTTGTGGGGGGTTTCTTGCTTAGCTAAGTTTTTGAGCAAATCATGGGACCATGCCACTATAGTGCAGTACTAGCTCGTGAGTCAGTTGACGAGGAGTGCTGATAAGAGAAAAAAAATCGGCAGCGAGGAAATGAAGGATACCATTATAAATATGGGGGCTAACCATCTTCTTAGCTTGTCTCAAAATCATAAAAGCAGTCCCTTTGAAGATAAGCTAAAAGCTTTTATTGATTTCAGCATAATATAATACTATTTTTTTTTTGTTGGATTTGGAGTTTGTCAAGTAGTGTTTTTCTTTCTTGTGTCTAATAGACAAGGTATATTGATATATAAAGATCACTAATTTTTAGATAGAACAGAGAGGTTTTCAGACACAGAATATTAACTATGGATAATAGTGTGGAGAAGACAAGAATGAAGTTTAAACAAGATTCTTTGTCTGGTGGTGTGGAGGAGACGTCTGTTGATTGGAGAGGCAGAATCTGCAAGTCTAAGCATGGTGGAATGGCTGCCGCTGTTTTCGTTCTTGGTTTCTCTCTCTCTCTCACCCTCCCTTTAATTAAGTGTGTATTTTTGTGCATATATATATGTACTTAGTTAATAGGTATACACATCATAAAAATTCCTCACTATATATTTATCTTTTAAAATATTGAGCTGGTCTCCATGCATGCCTAGTTTGTAACTCTCTCGTTTCTCTGTAAGAACTGAGGAACAGTGAGGTTTCATAAACTATGAAGTGGTTAATGGTCTTTAGGTTCCCCCACAGTATATAACCTCGTTTCGGCAAGGCTATATGATTGATTTTGTTATAGGGTTCGGTGTGGTATTCCTTGTCTTTTATTTTAATACTGTTTGTATATTCTAGTTTCTTTTAGCAGTTCAATAATCATACATAAAAACAAGACAGAATTTTCATTAGAAAAAAGTGACATTTTCATTGTTTGCTATTATGATTCAGGGCTTCAGGCTTTTGAGATGATGGGAATTGCTGCTGTTGGGAACAATCTCATTACATATGTGTTCAATGACATGCACTTTCCTTTGTCAAAGTCCGCGAACATAGTCACGAACTTTGTAGGAACTGTCTTCCTCCTATCCCTCCTTGGTGGGTTCCTCTCAGATTCTTACCTTGGGAGCTTTTGGACCATGCTGATCTTTGGGTTTGTGGAGCTCTCTGTAAGTACTCCTTTTTTCTTCCGACATTATCTTTTATTTTGTACTGTCTAAATCTTTTAAAACTCAAACACTATCTACAAGTTGCCTATCTAAGATTCTTTTGTCTGTCTAGAAATATAGAGGCCCCTATATTTATTATCCTTCAAAATAATCTTACCGTAAATAAGAAATCTATTGAACATCCCGCATAAGTTGAATATCCTCGTCATTCCATTATTATATATATATTTAGAAGAATCCCCATGTTGTATTCTTTTTTATTATTTTCCTATAATTGTTTTCTGGCCCCGAAGGAGCTAAGAAATTCCCACATGAAAAATATTCAATCATTCTTCTTCGAAGTATTCACCACCATTAATCCCCCCCCCATGCTACAGGGTTTCATATTATTGTCCGTTCAAGCCCATCTCCCGCAGTTGAGGCCACCTAGCTGTGATATGGTATCTGATGGAGTTGACTGTGTGGAAGCCAAAGGCTACAAGGCTTTGATATTCTTTTTGGCGCTCTACTTGGTGGCTCTAGGAAGTGGATGTCTAAAACCAAACATAATTTCTCACGGGGCAGACCAGTTCAAGAAGGAAGACCCCAAGCAATCCAAGAAGCTCTCCACCTACTTCAATGTAGCCTATTTTGCTTTCTGCATTGGAGAGCTTATTGCCCTAACAGTTCTTGTTTGGGTCCAAACCCATTCAGGAATGGACGTTGGTTTTGGAGTCTCTGCTGCTGCCATGGCTGTAGGATTGATTTGCCTGATTTCAGGTTCATTTTCGTACAGGAACAAGCCTCCTAAAGGAAGTATCTTCACTCCATTTGCTCAGGTAATCTCATTTTCCTTTCTTCTTTAACTTTGAATGCTTTATAGACTTTTTATGTTTAATTTTACAAGTTAGGAAGGCTTTTTACTTCTGGGTTGTGAGCAAAAAGCATGCAAGTCTGCTTTTCCTACTTAACTCTTTCCCTCTCTTTGATTTAAGCTTAACCTGAACCCAAGTCCATCCCTCTCCCTCTTGCTTTAAAATAGAAAAGTGTGTGGAGAAAAGTTGTTGTTGTTGTTTTTTTTTTTTTACTTTTGATTAACTATATATCCACCAGTTTCTTTCTCTCCAATTGCTATCAGAGTTTCCTTTTGCCTGATAATTCAACATCTCTTTGTAATTTTTCTCTGGCTCAGGTTTTATTTGTTGTTTCTTTTCGTGGTTCAGATTCAATCTTTGCGATTATAGAACTAAAATAATGCATATAATTTGACTATTCAAAGGCTATGTCTGGTTTCCTTTCCCTGATTAAAATAACATTAATCCTTAGCATTTAATATTACAATTAGCTTTATTTAATATAAAGGGCATACAGCTTAGTGATCTATGTTATGACTTCATGCACCATGGCCTTGATACACATCTGATTCAAGGATCATCGCATCCTGCGCCTCGTTTTTTCCTTGTGTTTTATTCCTGAATAATAATAAAAAAAAAGAAGCTAATTGGCATCATCATATATATGCCACCGCCCATGATCTACCTGCTTTGTTATTTTTAATATTTTAATTTTTCAATATACGTCTACAATTGTTTGTCTCCTTTAATTCTTTGATTAATTTTCTATTCTCTTCGTTAGGTTTTTGTTGCTGCAATAACAAAAAGAAAGCAAATCTGTCCCTCGAACTCACAGATGCTTCATGGCTGCCACAACAATGTGTCAAGCCACGTCCCAGCCACGTCAACTGATGCCAGCAACTTGCTTCATACTGAAAAGTTCAGGTAGGATACCAAAAATGAAATCATGTCAATGCAACAACACTGAGTGTCTAGCCTAATCAAGTAGATCTATATATGTAGAGACTTTTACATTGTTTTTGGCTAATATTTTAGTTAAAAAAAATTGAGATTATATGTTGAAAAGATAAAGTTGACATGACATAAAATAAATATGTTTATAAAATCATTTTTAATAAATTTATTAAAATATAAACTATAAAAAGAAATATCTTTTTTTATTATTGTCTAAGCTGTCTAATTGTAAATTTTTTTTAACGGTTGAATTCTTCAAATTAGTACAGGTTCCTGGATAAGGCCTGTATCAGAGTCCAAGATGGAAGTGGGGCAAGTGAGAGTACCTGGAGATTATGCACAGTGGCCCAAGTGGAGCAAGTGAAGATACTTATCTCAGTCATTCCCATATTTTCCTGCACTATAATTTTCAACACTATTTTAGCACAGCTTCAAACTTTCTCTGTTCAACAAGGAAGTGCTATGAACACACGGATCACAAAAAGCTTCAAAATCCCTCCAGCTTCACTTCAATCCATCCCTTACATCATGCTTATCTTTGTTGTCCCTCTCTATGAAACTGCCTTTGTACCAATTGCTCGGAGAATCACCGGGAAAGATTCTGGAATCACTCCTCTGCAAAGGGTTGGCGTTGGACTCTTTATCGCAACATTTTCAATGGTTTCAGCTGCAGTAATTGAAAGGAAGAGAAGAACCTCAGCTCTGGATTATCAGGAAACGTTGTCCATATTTTGGATTGCTCCCCAATTTCTCATTTTTGGTCTCTCAGAGATGTTCACTGCAGTGGGTCTTATAGAGTTCTTCTACAAACAGTCCTTGGAAGGGATGCAATCCTTTCTAACTGCCATGACTTATTGCTCATACTCATTTGGCTTCTACCTGAGCTCCCTCCTTGTTTCTCTAGTGAACAAAATTACCTCTAGCTCTTCTAGTGGTGGCTGGCTTAGTGACAATGACCTAAACAAAGACAAGCTAGACCTTTTCTATTGGTTACTAGCTGTCCTAAGTCTCATCAACTTCTTTAATTATCTTTTTTGGTCAAAATGGTATTCTTACAATCCATCTCTATCACATGATCACTCTCTTGGACAAGACATAGAGAGCCAAAACTTCAACTCTTCTAAGCGTGTTGGACCTGAAAATACTATATCTTGAAATAATGATTTTACTTTAGTTTTCCCTTGACCTATATGTCTTACTATTGTATATTGTAGAGCAAGTGAACCCTAGGTAAGATTTTTAATTAAGTTGCAGACAACACGGATCCGTTTGTTTCTGTGTAGCACCACAAAAACAAACATAATCTGAGTGTATATTTGTTTGTGTGGTCAATCACGCGGCATAAACAGACAGACCCTTGGTACACCAGCTAGTTTGATATATAAATGCAGTGTTTCCCTTCAACTTTCCTTCAATGTTCACATAATTTGACTGTGTAAGGCAGCCTGTGGAGGGTCCCAAGTTCTTTTTAAATTGATTCTAAGTATCTGTAAGGAAGTTAGGTCTAATCCCATCTACTACTAGATTCAATGCACTCTCCCAGAGTGATCCTCCTTTTCTTCATTGGCTTCTTTTTGTGATCATGTGTAAGGGTGTCCTCTTCTCTCTCTTTCTCTCTTTTTTTCTTTTGTTGCAGAAAGGATGTAAGTGGTGGGGTTGTGCTTTATGCTTTAGTTAGTTGAAAGAATAGTATTTTTAAAGCACTTATAGCCTATAATTTATGATGATGGTTCCGATCGAAATTTGCAATATGACATTTATTCCTGCCCTGACGAGATAAAGCAAAACCACTTGAAAAAATTAAAATCGGGAAGAAACTTGACTGAAACTCTTGCCTCTTATCTTTACACAGAAACATGTCTGGTACATGTTTTAGGCCCCCTCCTCCCTTGCAAATGCCAAGCAATATTACTGTCTTCCTACCACCACTGGTCTAGGTGAGGGTGTTTGCCATCATAATTTCCATTTTCTAGCTTGCTAATATACTCCAGTGGACCCCATGAGCAACTATTTTCACCAACATGATTTGGCCCACATGGTTAAATGATGGCCACAATCCAAGGACAAAATCATAGCTTAAGCACTAAGGTGGCTTAACCTTTAGATTTTACAAGCTAAAATTGGCTAATACCTTTCGGATAGATTCAACTATTATTTACTCCCTACAGTTTTTGGAAAATAACACTTTGATCCCTTTAGTTTAAAAAACCAATAATAAATATCTTTCTTTATATATTTGTTTGCAACTTGAATAGTCATTTCCCTAGTTTTTATGACAATCTAATTATATTTTTATTAAGAGCATGTTTGGAACCAATTCTTTGCTATAAATGAATTCAATTATGGTGTTTGATTTGAATTTAGTTGATAAATAAATTAAATTTATATGTATAGAAAAGATAAAATTCAATTAATTTTGTTTTTTATATTATTCTCGTTACTTTTATCTTATTTCTTCAAATTTGTTTTTAAAAAAGGGCCAGATGGGTACTTTAGAAAAGTTAGTTTTTAGATTAAATTTCTCAATTTCGAAATTGTAAATCACAAGAGCTAACCTTTGATTTATTTTTATAGTATTTTTAGATATTAAAATTTCTCAGTTCAGTTATTAATACTTAAAAAATTTTAAACCTGATATTTTATTAAAATCTCTAAATTAAATTTAATTCAGAGAATTCCAAACAGTAACATATCCCTCATTTGTAATCAATTTTCAATTTTACCTGCTTAAAAAAATTAGAAGTTCATTTGACAAGGTTAGTTTGGATGAAAGCATTTAACGAGCACATTCATATTGAACAAGAGCAAATCATCATCTCTAAGATTCCAATTTGTGACCTTGTAGGCTCTGAAAAACCTTTGGGAAAAAGGCAAAGACTTCAATAATCCTTTGAAAGTTGTTACAAAATCAGGAGAAGGCCGATCTAATTTGCATTGGACTCCAGTAACCATATTATAGGTTGGAGTCTTCTGTGGTACATTTCGGCCCCTAGATCGTTTGGTTCTGGAAAACTCAAATTAACCCACACGGCGATCTAATGTGTTAGGATTAATCTCAATTGGGTCAGGTCATGAGCTAGCCATACTATGCTTTCTTTTACGATTGCTTGTCAGGATAATTACTTACAATTTGTTTCTTGAGCGTCTATAGTGAAACGCACATGTAGCACTGCAATCCTGTCACTAGTTTCACGTATGTAAAAATAATCCATAAATTTGATACCAGACTTCTTAATTTACCTAATGTTTGTGCATGCAGTAATAAAGAAAGTATATTTCAGTTGATCTAAAGATCAATTTTAATTTATTTGGGTTCCTCTTGAATGGGATTCAGGTAAAAAATTTCATGTCATCTCAAAACACACACACACACACATATATCTATATATACTATTCCCTCCTCTCACATTTCACTGTGAATTATAATAGTGAAATTTTTAAAAATTTTCAATTTGGTCCTCGAACTTTGTTTTAGCATCATTGGGCTCAAATTAGAGCCTAAATGTTTTTATTTTGTGGCTAAGTGTTGAATTGAAAGTTAGGGGACTGAAGTGCAAAACAAGGGTAACATGGGTAGCGCGTTGAAATTTATTTGTGAAGTACATTTTTGTCCCTCATTTTTTTTTGCTATAAGGTGACCTGTCCTTTGCATTTTTAACAATTGCATTTCATTGCTAAACTTCATTTTCATCATTTTTCAGTCCTTAATGAGTGAGATGAGAGAGAGAAAGGATGGTTGAAATCTAGCTTAGAGAGAGAAAAATATCATTTCTTCATTTCTGACCACCAAAATGTTAGCTTTTTGTTCCAAATGGTTCCATGTGATGAGAGAAGTTTGACTTGGTTTTTTTTTTTTACCTTGAGAGTGCCTAAAAAACCCATCTCTGAGATCAGGAAGAAATTGGTTTCCGGGTTAATTTTTGGGGTTTTGACCCATTTTTTGCGCTTTTAGAGGTTAAGGATTGGTTTAAAAATGTTATTACGGTGATTTCTAGATGTTATGGGTTGAGAATGAGTTGAAAATGAGTTTTTAAAAGAAAAAAAAATAAACAACCCTGATTTTTCAGCCACTGTGGTGGTTAGAATTTGGGTATGATGAGTGAAGCATTGCCTAACGCATTTTTTTTTTAATTCAGATGGGGCGGATAACATGACATCCACCTCATTATCTAACAAAATAATAATAAAGGCCCGCGCAACTAGGCCTGACATTGCATGCCAGCACGCAAGCCCTTTAGGCATGGGCCAAGCTCTAGGCTTGGCATGGCCTTATTCTTTTCTTTATTTTTTTTTGTTTTTTTAATGATAATGCATTATTTGATATGTTTCTTTTTAAAATAAATTTTGGATTTATGTTTTAACTAGATTGTGATGGTTTTTTTAAAGGTTATAATTTTTCTAAACAGGTTGAATAAATCAATTAACAAGCAAAAGGATCATTGAATTGCTAGAGGGGTATATTTTTTTATATGGCATGCATGTAGAATATAATAAATTATCAAGGAAGAAATAAAGGTAATGTACATATAACGTAGGCATTGCCTCGCGAGCCTACCATCTTTTCTTTGTTTGTTATCAATCATTTTTAAAGTTCATTAGTATATATATACTATATGTTCATAAAAAAAAAGTTTTGTTTTTTCAATATAGGATAAAAAAGTTTTTTTGTTTAAATACTTCAACTTAAAAGGAGAAGATAATATCTTTTCAATGTGGGATAAAAAATCTTTTGAAGTAATCTTTTAAAGTCCAATTTTTTTTTAATGCTCTTGGGTTTATAGGGTTAATGAGTCGGGTCTAATAACTATGGTATTAGGTTGGTGTTCTATTCATTAATTGTTTTGAATAGTTTTTTTTCTTGATTTTATCCTTCAATATTAGATTGGTTGGAGAATAAACTGCATGATTTATTTTATTATTTTTTCTTTTTATAGGGTTGTCACTATTTCAAATAAGTTTTTATTTTTAGGTTGGTGCTCAATTTTGTTACCATATATTTTTATCTTATAATTAAAAAAATATTTTATAAAAAAAAATTAGTAAACTCAATTGATTCCATGACACAGTTCGTTGAGGGATTGAAATTGATCCAATATGTCATTGGCTCTGTCGTGATCCATTTTTGGGTTATTCCCCAAATTCATTTCTTTTTCTTCCCAAACAAAAAAAAATAAAAATAAAAACTGGCGACGCGGAGAAAGCTAGTCGAGGAGGATCTCAAACATATGGGAAAATCAAGCTGTAATTTTTGATGAAATTCGAAGCTTAATTGTACCTTATTATACTCAACACTAAAGAAATAATGAAGATTCAAGGTCAAATTAAATAATTATTGGACGAATCTACATAGAAATTAAATCTAAGGGCATATTTAAATTTTTAATAGGCCAATTTGATTTAAACATAGACCAAATTAAAGTTTAATTATGTTCGAGAATTAATTTGAGTCCAATTAAAGGATTTAATCAAGGGTTAGGACTTAAAATGGGTCAATTTAATATTATTAGGGGCTTATTTGGTGAAAAATTAAGTTTGGGAGCCTAATTTAGGCTTAATTGAGAAGATTGAAATTTTAAGAGACCAAATTTAATTTTTACCAAGTCAATTGGTTGAAATCAGGGGCAAAATTAGAAGAAAATCAAAGTTTTGGGGTTAATTAAGTGCTAAATTGAAAAAATTCACAGTTAAGGATCAATTTGCAAAAGGTGTCAAACTCTAGGGACCCATTTGATGAGAATTCGAAGCCAAATTGAAAAAGATTGAAAGTTTGATGGTTTATTAGGGGTTAAATTGCATATATCCGAGACGAAGAACCAAAATAAAAAAGGCGGCTAACTTCAGGGCTGACATTTGAATTTGGCAGAGATGCAATTGAATTGATTCTTGAAAATAAAATTGCAATTGAGAACTTGATTGAATAAATCACAAATTGAGGATTGATTTGGAATGTGACATGTTTTGGCGCCATTTCCTTTTAAATGAAATGACACGTTTTATACAAAACGACACCGTTTCATAAACTATAAAAAAAAAGATGCAAACGATGTTGTTTTGATGGCATTGTTTGTCATCTTCTTCCTGCAAACACACAAAGGTAGGGGAAGAAGATTTTTCTTCCCCTTCTTTGCAATAGCTTTTTCCCTCTCTCTCTTGCCTCCACTTGCCTAAAAACCTGACACAACTCATACCTCCACATGCCCTGCCACCATGATGAAGAAAAGAGAAGGGAGTTGTGCCCTGCGAGAGGCTCTGGAGCGGCTATATAAAGGCCATCCTAGCCACCTTACCTTGTCCCCATGATTGGATAGGGTAGGGTGGCTCTCCCCTCCTGCCCCTTATAAATACTATGAAATAGAGGACGAATGGGGGGAGGCAAAGGGAGGTGAAAAACATAGACGAACTATAGAGAGAGAAGGGGACGAGGGGATGAAAAACAAAGAACGACCTTTTAAAGAGA
>Ga0325411_1004004_pt1 | contig 16575 bp, 12 predicted proteins | sample PopdelMetagenome_13_FD_206181 | JGI IMG/M metagenome (GOLD analysis project Ga0325411, IMG submission 206181) | Populus deltoides microbial communities from Bellville, Georgia, United States - Xylem-PdIQD-R4 | ecosystem: Host-associated > Plants > Phyllosphere > Stem > Wood/Secondary xylem...
CTCGCGGCAAGGGTTTTAGCGTCTCTCATCAGGTTCGATTCTCGATATTGTCCTTATCGATTCGCTTATCTCATCGTAAACAAGCAAGTGTTTTTAATTTGAGAAAAGTCTTGCATCTTGATTCTTCGTGCCTCCTTTGATTTTCTTCGAAGACTGTCATGCTATAACATTAGTTTTTCGATTGATTTGTGATCAGAGTACTTACTACATCTTACCCTTTGAGGATTTGTTATTGTTCTGGATTTTACAAGTAAACCCAGTTGCATAATTGAGTCCTCTTTCTCTATGTGATTTCAGTGTCCTATTATTTGTTTTTTTTGTTTTTTTTTTTTGAACACTTAAGCATGTGGAAAGAGAAGTCACCCTTAGGCTCTAGATAATCTTGCAAGCACTTCTTCTATGGGCATATGCGCACTTTTATTATGTACCATCAGTTTTCGTTGCTCGAGGCAAGGTTGCAAATATCAAATAAATTTTCATTTTGCAGGAATTGGATATTTCAAAGCATTCACCATGTCCACATCGTATCTCCCTGCAACTACGGATTCGATTGCCCAGGCTTTAGAAGCGAAAAATCCTTCTGAAGGCATTTCAATCTTGTACCGCATACTAGAGAACCCATCATCTTCTCCTGAATCACTCAGGATTAAGGAACAGGCTATCACGAATCTCTCAGATCTTCTCAGACAGGAGAACCGAGCAGAGGAGCTTCGAAGCCTTCTGACCCTGTTGAGGCCTTATTTTGCTTTGATTCCCAAGGCAAAAACTGCAAAAATTGTTCGTGGGATTATTGATGCAGTAGCTAAAATACCAGGCACTTCTGATCTCCAGATTTCTCTGTGCAAAGAGATGGTGCAGTGGACTCGTGCTGAGAAGCGAACTTTTCTTCGGCAGCGAGTTGAAGCAAGACTGGCAGCACTTTTGATGGAAAATAAAGAGTATTCAGAAGCATTAAACCTGCTTTCCGGGCTGATCAAGGAGGTGAGAAGATTGGACGACAAGCTTCTTCTTGTGGACATAGACTTGCTGGAGAGCAAGCTCCACTTTTCTCTAAGAAACCTCCCTAAAGCCAAGGCTGCACTAACGGCAGCAAGAACAGCAGCCAATGCAATTTATGTGCCTCCAGCTCAACAAGGTACTATAGATTTGCAGAGTGGGATCCTTCATGCAGAAGAGAAGGATTACAAAACTGCTTACAGCTACTTCTTTGAAGCATTTGAAGCTTTCAATGCTCTTGAAGATCCCCGAGCAGTATTTAGCCTCAAGTACATGCTGTTGTGCAAAATAATGGTGAGCCAAGCTGATGATGTTGCAGGAATAATATCATCCAAAGCAGGGCTACAATATGTGGGGCCTGAGCTGGATGCAATGAAAGCTGTCGCTGATGCTCATGCGAAGCGCTCCTTGAAGCTCTTTGAGACTGCACTTCGGGATTTTAAGGCCCAACTAGAGGAAGACCCAATTGTGCACCGACATCTCTCATCCCTATATGACACTTTACTAGAGCAGAACCTCTGCAGGTTGATCGAGCCATTCTCAAGGGTTGAGATTGCTCACATTGCAGATCTGATTGAACTGTCCGTAGATCATGTGGAAAAGAAACTATCTCAGATGATTCTGGATAAAAAATTTGCTGGGACTTTAGACCAAGGTGCTGGATGCCTCGTCATTTTTGATGATCCAAAAACAGATGCAATCTACCCAGCTACATTGGAAACCATTTCCAATGTTGGCAAAGTTGTTGATAGCCTCTATGTGAGGTCCGCCAAGATTATGGCTTAAGGTTCTAGATGAAGGAGGTAGCTGTTTATTTGCTGCTTGCACCCTTGAAAAAAAACTGTATTTTGTTGCCGAAACTTGTTTATCCTTCTATTGATTTAGCTTAATGTTTAGTGTATGGAGTACATTGATATCCCCGAGTTTGAGAACTGATTTTTTTTTTTTTTTAACTGAGTCATGCTATTGATGATACCTGTGAAATGAACATTGGCGCAGGTTTGTTAGGTTGGGACTCTATCTTGTCTTTATGAGTTCTGCATCTGCTAACATCAGTCTGAAAAGGGGATGAAAATTGCATATTTCTCAGTGTTTGTTAACCTATGGTAGCCTTCTTTAACAGAAAAGGTACAACAATAAATCTGCTCTCGAATCTGAATTTTCAGGGAATTATAGATAGCCGGAGAAATTTGCTTATTTTCTCTGTTTTTGGCTGCCAGTGAAACCATGGGATAAGGCAAGATGACGAGTTGCCGAGAGAAAAACATTTATTGCTTTAGCTGAAAAATGGGATAGAAGTTGTGCAGCATAAAATTTACATTAATCTCCAGATGAATGTGGAAGGAGATGAACAACCAACAGTAAGCGAGGCAGATTGCTTCCTTCAGGTGCTGGAGATGGTTAAATTTGATTTCCATCTTCGGGAACTGCTATGTTGCAACACTGGAAGGCATGCAATACGATACCATATTATCACTGAAATGGATGCAACCAACAGCAAGCAAGCAGTCTGCATTCAACAACGAAAGAGGCGCTGTTCATCGCACAGCTAACAGGTGTGTGGTTTTTGAAGAATCATTTGTAGGCTTGTACGAGTTTTTGTCGGAGGAAGGCGGTGGCCCATAATTTGATTCGTGGGGATTGTGTTCTAACATCTTACCTTGGGGTTAAGGATATTTATCAGATCATCAAATTTAAATTGTTTGTTTGATCAAATGAATTGGGCATTCAGATGATTTAAATTGTTGTCTTTTGTCAGCAAGAATTTCTCTAATTATTCACCATTTTCTCCACGACATCCTGCCAAATACTTGAACGGGAAAGTGGACGCCAACACTTTCCCGCACTTCCACTGAAACAAAACTCAGGCAAATGACTAGTTCGGCGCTGTAATAACAAGGCATGCCCCATACTTACATAGCTATTAGCAAAAAAGCCAAGGCGCCGCGCTGCCTACTGGAATATTGTGGTGTATGCGAATGCTGGATTCACTGAGAAGGGCGGGGGATTGTTGTTGGGATAAGGCTCATAATTTAGAGGACATGGCAACCCGGTTGTGTGAAGGCCTCAGGACAGCCAAGCTGCCTGTTCTTCTCTCTCATTTTTTTATTTGCCCATCACTTTGTAAGCAACTTTAAAATTTCACAATTATTAAGAAACTTCGTTCTCATCCGGGGAAAAGGAATTTATTTTGTGAAAAGAATTTTGAAGAACACTGCTTCATTTGTCAATATATACATATATGTATGTGCCCCATGTATGCGTCAGTCCACCGAGTTTCTCGAATGAAAATTTGTTTTGACAGGAGATATAATTGGTGGGTACCATCATTGCACCTGGTTGATATTCAAGAAGTTAAAGAGCAATTTCCATGTCAATCAATTCATATTTGTTAACTGCACACTCACATGAGTTTTTGTCAAAGCTGAGAGAAAACAAGCAAAGGTTTGTGTTGCAAGGATTGACAGTTTCAGTCGAAGGTCAAAAAGAGGTTTAAAATTGTAGCTGATTGATCATGATATTTTTCAGTACATTAGAAATCAAAGTTCAAATGGCAAGGAAAATATAGCATCATATAAACATGTGACTGGAACTTTAAGTATTCATCGAGACTACTACAGAAGAAGAGAGAGAGAAAAGCTTGCTATTATCTGTCAGATAGCTCCTTATTTCTCCTATACAGGTTATCGACTTTATCTGGCTTTTTTCCTCTGGGGTCTGCAGTGAGGCAGTAACATTAACTGTGTATAGATAGCACCATGAAAGCGTGTACGTGCACAAGAGTGCGTGTACGTGCACAAGAGTGGTGATGATAATGAGTTGCATACCTCATATTTGCATGCTTGAGGTGCTCAAAATTGTCAACTTCGAATGTGTAGCTAATTGCCATCTTTACTTTTTGAAAACCTGTTTATCATCATGAACAGCTTGGAGTGTCAAAACTGGTGTCCAGCTTCCAACAATAAAACAGAAAAGCAGCAAGTAGCATCACTCTGAATTTCAGGAGATGCCTTATATTCAATGTAGTCCTTTCTGGCCTTACCTAAGTACTACCCAAGAGGTACGAGCATGGAGATTGTGTATCTCCTCATAAATTCATGAAGCGGAGAAGCTGAGCATATTCCTGGAATTAAGATTCTCCCCAAGGAATCAAGGAGTTTTGCGGAGGCTCTCTATTGCAATGCGTACCAGCTGCAATAACCCCTCAACATCATGGAAGCCCATATCAAGGACCTTCTTAATAGACGAAATGCCCTCCATATTGCCTGTCTCTGCAAGAATTATTTCAGCAGCTGCAAAGGCAGCCTGAGATTTCCTTAAGGCTTCCATTGCAAGGTTCACATCTTCTGCCTGCCACCAGATGCATTTAGTATAATTGTTGTGCCTAAATTTTTGTACTATGGAAGATGCAGTATAAAGTGGATGCTAGACTGCATGAATGTGTAAAAGGGTTAAAATATGGCAACAATGAGACATGAAAGAAAGTGAATGAACAATCTATGCTGGAGCACCGGGGAATAATGTCTCTCCCAGATCATTTTTCTTGGCTATTTTTGGTACCAGTATCATCTGTTGCAAATACCAATGTCTGGTTTAAAAGGAAAAACCAAGATAATTTGGTCATTGCACCAATCCTCTCTATGGACAGAGAAGGAAGAGAAACTAACAAGAAAACCTAGACATGTTTCACATGCTCTCCATGAAAGAACTCAGGAAATTTAGAGTGTCTCTCACCATCAATTTGCATGGTCCTACTAATCCCTTATGGTAAATTTTCTTTTCTCGATAAGCTAAGAGAAAAATAAAACATAAGTTTACACTGAATGCTAGAAACTCAGAGTTCATGATTCTGTGGAAGTTTCATGATTTTTCAATCAAGCATTGACATTCTTGATAAATGAAAATAATTCTTGCACAGCTTTCAACTTCTCACAACAGATGATAACATTTTGTTCAAACTTTTTCATGACTGCAGCAAGTTTACAAATTGATATGATACTTACAATCACAACAAAGTCAACTAAAATGGAAATAGTATACTAGAGAAAATATACGTACAAAATTAAGCAACCGAACAAAGTTGGGCTGGTTTCTAGCAGGAATGACATGATCTCTAGTTGCTTCAGAACAACCAACATCCTTAGTTATTTGTCTCTTCCCCACTTTTACTTCACTGTTTAGGTTCTCAACATCAGAGTCGGAAGATGATGGAGACTCAACTGAGGACCAGAGGAGAAAAAAAGTCAAGCAAGAATTCTACTCTCAATGAATTATAATGTTATAAAGATATGACATTGGTTTGACAAATTTTCCAGGATTTTATTCATTCAAACATTTTCAATTTATCTAGAAACCATGCTTGTTTTTTTTACCTGCAGAAACCCTTTGCAATACCGTTTGAAGTTCATACCGGTCCCGGCTTGCAGTGAGGTCATTGGAATAGACTACCCGCATATATGCCACTTCAATGCATTTGCGTGCCAAAAAAGCGGAGGCCAAGTCATTGCATCTCTCAAATTCTGAAGCACAATATCTGTAGAAGCATGTACAATGACATAAACAACACTTCCAAAATTATTCCAATAAAGTATTGCTCAATGTCTGGATTGGAATATGCTTTAGAAAAATGCATACATTTTCAAGTAAGAACCAAAATGTTTATTCCATAATGTCTTTTCCCAACCATTAACAAAGAACTTAAAATCCTGATAGCAACCATTTGCAGTTACACAGATAATATTTCCAGCTTTAAAACGACACACCATCGAACTTCTAGACAGCTATGACATGGCATTCTGTTAACGCAATAACACTAAGATCTCCTGTACTTGTGCACTTTAAAAGGCAATTATATGGAAAACTAAAAAAAAATTTCTCACAATAATAAAATTAATTTAAAGCAATATGTTGCTCTAAACTATACATGAAAACACACCAACTTTTAGTTCATGTTGCTCTAATCTATGCATGAAAAGACACCAACTTTTAGCTTATATTCAGTAATAATTTTCTTGGAGGTGACACCAATTGCCTTACAATCATATCCTTCCCCATCTACATAGACACCAATTGCCTTACAATCATATCCTTCCCCATCTACATACTTTGGGTAATGTTTGTATCTTTGTTACAATCCCATACTAAATACTAAAAGAATAAGTCAATTGAAGGCTTGGTTGGCTTTAAATTATGTGGTTAGTTAAGCCAAAAAAACAATTTAATTAGATAATTGATATGAAAAACATAATAAGATAACAATGGACCTATAGGTGAAAGTACAATGAGGGACACAAGCCCATCATCTATTTCGAGGCACTGCAACTCTATTACCACCAGTTCTGGAATTTTATCTTTCATAATTCATTATTACTACCTCTGTTCTGATCAACAGATTATTTTTCCCTTATCTTTTCTTTCAGTAGACTCTGAAAGACAACATACAGAGTCTTATAACAGTTGGCAATCTATACTTACTCGCACAGTTTTGCAGCATGACCATACATTTCAGCTGATGTCATGTTCCCATTGTTGGTACTGTAGTTGTTATTAGGATTAAAAAGTGATGCCCCATGAAGAAATTTCAAAGCTGCTTGAAAGAATAGCTCAGCAATTTGAAGGCCTGATGCAGAAATCTTCAAAGTACGAAGAAAATATATGTCAGACTTTATTCATGGTAAACATATAAGCATTCTCCAGAAGAAAGGTAAACCAAAGTGAAATGTTCTAGAGCTAAAGAATCAAGACAGAATAAGGAAAAACCTGAAGAGGATCTGCTGAATGCTTAAGATCCTTGGCTCCTTCCAAAGCATCATTTGCTACCTGACTAAAGAAATCATTTCTGAGATGATTCGATGCAAGAATGTTGCTGGCAGCAAGCAAAGGATGCCTTCGCATAACATTGTCAATGCCATTCTGACCATCATCCTTTCCAAGCTGTCTTGGAGCCCTTCCCAAGCCATCACAACTAGAACCATCAACTTCCAATGCATCAGATTCTCTACTTTTCCAACACTGATTTTCCTTTTTATTGCCAAAAAATAAGAAATCCAATGACTTATGTCTCCCTGCAGATTTTTCCAATTGATTAATTGTGTCTGATGGAAGCAAGTCCAAAAATTCACTGTTGCTGTGGTTCTGCGCACCTGATTTGCAATCCTTCTGAAAAACACCATCCATTTTCCTAAACGTGGCCTCATATCCTTCACATCCAAATTGGTCATCCTCTCTAGTACTATTATTTAGACTTTTAATGGAAGAAACCTTCTGACCAGTAAATTTTTTCTCAACTTTATCATCATTATGTCTATAGATATCCCTTGATTTTTCCTTGACAGGTGCAACAACAGGGGCATTTTCCTTCCTTAAGGTCTCAGACCAGTTGCTCACACCAACAGATTCACCTTCTAAGCATTTTGTTTGGCCACTTAAGTGACAAAAATCAACATCTGTGCAACCATGATTGCCTGAAAAACTCCTAGGACTGACTCGGTTAGAAATCTTCAAAGGTGAAGAACAGACTGACTCCACAGGTGAGCCCTTAACATCCGGGAAGTTGATTTTAACTTTGCATGTGCTTGATATCAAGGATGAGCTTGAGGTAGCTTCTGTGCATTGCAGTCCATCTCTCAAATCCCTTCTCTCAGAATTCTTAGCATCAACAGTTGACTGGGATAAATAATTAATCTTCTCTTTTCCAAACAGTTTGCAAACACCCTTGCTTGCGCTAGAGACCTTTCCCTCATATTTACATTTTCTTGAGTGCCTTTCTTTCCTGCATTCACTCCAACTTGTCTCATCCACGGAAATACTGTTATCTTGCCCATTACCAGAATGGTTACCAGGATAAATCTGACTGTTCATCCAGTCTTTTGACTTTCTTTTCTTCCCCTCAATACCCATTGGATCTAGATCCTCTGTAACCATTGTCTTCTGAAACTGATGTTTTTCAACATTAAGAATCGTGGAATCCTTTGAGAGATACCTCACATCTCTGTATGATGAATATTTTTTATTATTACTTCCCATTTCTTTCTTTGAGATTCCACCAGTATTATGATCTTCCACCGCATATTGCAAACCCTCCATCCTTGCTTTTTTGGAAAGCTTGAAATCTTCTTGATCAGCTTCCCTCATGCTCTTGAATTTCTGTGGCTGGACATCACCTGCAAGAACATATTATGTAAACACAAGGACTTCAATAGCTGAAGAAAGGTCATCAGAGTGCACAAACTTAACAATTCTTTAATTTATAGACTTTGCCAAGACAAGTAATCTAGTTTAAATGAGGGATACCCAATCTTTTCTCCAACTTGGTCTCCAAAGAAGACAAGCTCCTGTTATGTAAATAACTTCTTTCAATAAAGACCTGTTCATTCTTCATTGTAGAGTTCAGCCGCTTCTTGTTAACACTATATTGAGCTGGATGAGACACTTCTTTCATTTCAAGTTTCTTCTTTCCACCACTAAAACTAGGATCTTGTGGATTTTGATCAAGATCATGCAAGGTATTAACCAAGGTAATCGAAGATTCAGCGCTGACAGAATGGCTTAGCTGGTCACCATGATTCCCTGCAACAGGTAATCGATAAAGTGCATGCAGAGCATCTGTTGTTTCCTCCTCCCTAAAAGTGCAGTGGTTCATTCCAGGCCTGAATACAGTTTCCACCAGAGAAAAAAATTAGAGATGAGAGTGAGCACAACAAAAGCCATTTTCTTCAACAGGGAAAAACTTGAATTTATCCAGAAGGATAGTTTATTATTTAGCTTGGAGAATATAATCACGTTGAGGTTAATAGTGAACATCTGATTTCTGAAGTACCCTTCACATTAATCAGTTATTTTATTGACAATATCATCTGCCATTGAAAAAATAACTTCCATGACCTACTCTTCCTAAATTTTCAAATGACAGCAAGGTACAGTATTTGATATTCTTGCTAGGGAGACACCAATCACTTAGTATAAAGTTCCACTTGGTTTTATATTTGTTCAAATTTGAAGCCAATCAATAAGTATCAACTAAATTTATGCCAATTAATCTCTAACCATTACTGACACAACCATAAAAGTTCATATATCCAGCGAAAGCACTTACAGCCAGTCAAGCATGCTGCACAGCCATTTCTGTGGAAGTTGGTTAGGATTTGTACCATATGGTAGAAGCCGCCACTTGTGACACTTGTCACAACACACCCAATCTTCCTCTATAAGAAATGTTGGCACCTCTGTAGGAAGTGGGCCAGCTAATGGTGCAACATCATTCATGTCTCCTCTCAAATTTTCTTTAGAAGTTGAAACGAAACTGGATTTTTTATCACCTGAACTCACTTTTGATTTATTTCTGAAAGCAAGGGGTTCTTTCTCAGGCACCTCAAGCGTATTGTCCTTCGTCTCATCTTCAACAGAAGTTCCCAGCAAACAGCTTCTAGAATCATTTCCCCTGGCTTTTCTGTCACTGACTGATACAGTATGTTTAACTTTTACCTTTCTCAAATCTTCAAGCAATGCATTGTCCCCTTTACAGCTTTTCTGAAAGATCTTTTCTTTTGATGCAGCAGACAAACGGATCCTCATATTATTTTTTGATGTCCCAGCAGTTGAGCTATAATCATTTTTGCTTTCCTTTGATTTCTTTTTGCCAGTAGATAGTTGTTTCCCCCCATGAGAGACCTTCATATCATCCTGTAAGTGGGTTGCTTTTTTCTTTTCAAACTCCTGTTTTGTAAGATCCAATGTTCTATCTCCACATTTTCTCATCTCCTCAGGCATATAATTGTCTTTAAACAAAGCAAGACTTTTATCACCTTTGCTCCCATTGTCTCTTGGTTCACAGCCTAATTTTTTATCTTTCTGAACTTTTCCAGTCAAAGTAGCTTTTGCACTCACTTCATGAATCTTGCAAGCTTCTTGGCTAAATAATTCCTTCTTTGCCCCACTCAAATTGGCTCTGAATATTATACCTGTTCCAACAGCTACTTTGCCCACTTTAGTTGTTTTAGATTCAGGTGGGTGATTCCCAGCATCAGATAACATATGGTTGCCCTTTGAGGTCTCCATCCTTGATTCATTCTTCGAACAGGCACTGAACGAATTGGTTGGATCATTACAGTGTTCATTTTTCAACTCCAATCTATCACTTCTATCACCTGGCTTCTTTTGTTTGTCAACAAGAACTTTCTCATCAGCCTGCATGGCAGAGCACTCTTGCATAGGTACGGTTCTTTTGTGGTCCAAAAATCCCTGTTCTGATAAATTAAGAAAACAATCACGAAGAGGTGACAACATTGCACCACTGGGTATGGGAGAAGAGGTCATGATCTGTTCGTTCCATCACAATAAAAATGGCAAACAAAAACAACCAAATGAGAAACAATCCATAGAGAATAATGCTTGTAATAATAGAACAGTGGAAGACAGCTCACCCTGACAATGCAGGATGGAGAATATATGTGTTCCTCTAGAGAATCTGGAAAATCCCTTTCACATTCAGAGGGGCTGTCAGTGTCCTCTGATGATGAAGATGGAGACATGTCTAGGCCAAGATTACTGTAAATTGCTGAAGTTTTCAGCCCCGGCAAACAATTATCTGACCCCACTTTGATTCGTACCTTCAGCACTTTCTGGTTTGATGGGTTACCTGGCCCTTTAAGTGGTTCAAAATCAGAAATGAACTCTCTTGACCTTTGAGGTTTAACCAACCTATCCTCAGGCAAAGGTTTTGCCACACGCAGTGGAAAGGCACTTCTCGAAGCAGCTTCAGGTCTTGCAGAAACGGTCTCACATATTGAAACCGTGGAGTTCTGCATGGCACCCTGTGAAATGACATGAACCAAAATATTCAGGTAGCAAGAAGATACAAGAAACTAACTATTGTTTCTGATCTCTAAAATTATTAGAATCTACCTCCGCCAGCTGATCATCATGAGAAGATGCTTGAATGCCTTGACTTTGTACTTTCTGCTGGGCTACTGGATTTGACCATATAGAAGGAGAGCGCTGATAAGTAGGTAAAAATGTACCATAACCACCAAATCTTGCCCCTGTCAACATGCGTTAGTGCCGAACATTACTTAAAGAATTCCAACATGTTACCAGAGAATTTCACACATTTTCTAATAGTTCTCTAATGCATCACTTACCCAAAGTATCAGCAGAAACTCCACCTTCAAAATCTTTTTGGTACTGCCCCAAGATGTCCTGAATCCTATCATCCTGTAAAAGAACCAACAGCTTAATGCAACTCGAAATATAAAGCAATGACTACATGCAATCAAGAAAGCCAGCAATCACAAGTACAAAATAAAAAGAAAGTGAAAAACAGCACAAAGGCTATCACAAACATGACATCAATAAATTGGCACAACGTGCTCTGGTCACAAAAGTTTCAAAATGTTAATCATTCATATAAAAGAGAAATTGTTTCCTTCTCATGCCCATTGTCAGTAGAGAAAATTTCCTAATCTACAGTTCCAGAAGTTTTTATATACACAACATTTACTAAGGCATATCAAATTGCCATGTTGATTATATACAAAAGGTTTATTACATTCAACAAAGGTTCATTAGTTTCATCAAGTTAGCTTAAGAGTTAAGACACTAATCAACTTGTCAGTGGCGAGAACCTCATTTGCAGTGGAGACAGGAACAACATCTAAGATACTAGAACTTTTACATTATCAAACAGTAAAATCCAGGTCCAGCAAAATCAGTTCAACAATCAACATTGATCACGAAGCTACACAATTTCATAGCACTTGACAGAGACGTTCTAAACCTACATTGTTAAAAGTAAAAGCTAAATCATAGAGCCCCTTATTGTTCTTCTCTTTCACAGTACTTGTTTGTACGAGTGTTTCACGAGGTCCCAGACAAATTGCATTAGACAAACAAGAAAACAAAACACCAACGTTCACACACTGAGAATTCTATGACCAAAGACAACAAAATTAAAATTCCAAGTTTTTGTTTTTTCCTTTACTCCTAAATTTTCTCAGAAAGTTAACAGAGCAAAAAACTATTCATAAAACACCAATTAGCCATTTACTGTAAAATCAATAGTTAAAGCAAAAAAAAAACCTCTCAAAACTGCGATCAAAATTTTAGCAAAATCACTTGCATTACAAAAACAAAAAAAAAAATCAATTTTTTTATCAAAATATTGCCAAAACCCTTACAATGTAGGAGAGAGCCACATCAATATCAATGTTCCGATCATCATTGTTCGTGTAATCACATGCCTCTCCCTCTTCAATCTCACCCTCTCCCATAATCCCACAACACCACAAACTCCAAAACCAAACCTCAACTCTAGCACACTAACCTTAACTTTTTTCAGTCATCAAAACCCCAAAACTTAACCAAAAACGCGCACACAAAAAAAAAAAAAAAACTTTTCTAAACTTTTTTTTTTAAATTCACTTTTTTAAACTTAAATCAAAAACCCACTTTTAAAATCCAGAAATCAGTAAAACCCATCAAGTAAAACCCTCAAAACCAGTAAAATCGCACACTAATAAATTCTTTCCAAACACTACCGCAAACAGATATTGCTCTTTATTAGTGTTCAATGTACATCTATCTCACACAAGGGAGAAGAATATTAGGGAAAGATATTAGCAGCAATTAAATGTGAAAGATTGCTGTTTGATCAAAAAGTAAAGAGCTTTGTTTTGATTTTCAAACTTTCCTTACTGATAAACAGAGAAAGCGTTTTGTGCTTGCTGTGGTTGGTTTCAGTTTCTGTTATTGCTTCCTCTTTTCATACGTAAAGAAAACGTAAAATCCCATTAAGCAGCCCTCATAGTTTTTTTCTATTTGTCAAAACAGTACCTAAAGAAAATCTTCATCATCAAGTTTGCCCTATATTCGTCACATTTCGTCAATCGAGCCTTTTTCTTTTGATAATTGTTTTTTGTTTCCTTGTTCATGATATTGTCATGTTCATCACTGGGTAATAACATGTTTTAGGTTTCAAATTATTTTGACTTCCAATTAGGGTTAGTGAATTATGCTTGAATTTCAAACTGTGTGCAGAAAAATAAAAATAAAAATTGAATAAATTAAAGGTTTATTTAGTATCGTTTATATTTTTATTTTGATGTGTTACTAGGAACATTTTTATTTTTCATTTTAATAAATTTAGAAAAAAATTAAACTTGATTTTTTATTTTTTTTGTGTGAAAGAAATTGGAAATAAAATAAAAAATTTCAAAGTGGTTTTTAAAATTATAATACTTATTATTGATATTGTATTTTTTTCATTGACAAAAAGAAAATTAGATTCTTTTCTATTTTCAAAATGTTTTAAAAAAATTTGTAAATAATACCAAATAAAACACATAAATCCGAGTATTTTTACCTAAATTATAATTAGGTTGCTGGGTCAACCTATGAGCCACTAAATCAACCCGATTTAATCTCTTTTTTAATCAAAATAATGTTATTTCATTCAATTTGTTTTTTAATTTTTGGTGTTGATCAAATTTTCAAGTTCTACTAGATTAACAATGTCATGAGTCAAGTTATTAAATCAACTGGATTTGATAAAATTAATTTTTTTTTCAAATTAAAATTAGATCAAAGTCATAAGTTTTTTTTAATCAACCCACTTAACCAAATCAAATTTAATAATTATATATATTAAAAAATAACATATAAAATATCATGATAGAGGATGCATGGAAACCCAAAGTTTGATTATTTTTTTTTATTAAAAAACGACTCATCATCTTGGTATATTTGGCATAATTTGGTTGAAATTTAGTGAAATTAGTCTGAATTGACAAAATATGACTAATAAGGGTAAATTTGAAAAAGTTGTTTCTAAAGTGGCCTTGTTACTGAATTGACACAATTACAAGGGCTAAACTAGGTGGTTTTCCAAAATTGTAACCGACCCCACCTAACCAACTCAGACGAAATTCAAGAGGTTGAAGGTCTCCAAGACTCCAACTATAATGTTTGAGCTAAACTACGAAAATACCCCTATTGTATTTCGAGTTAAAATGAAAGATTTTTGCTTTCTTTGGGGAAATATGAAATAGTAATTATTTAATTCAAATTAAATTAGTTACTCATAATTTTTTTTTATCTAAATTTTGATATTATTGAATTCGAGATAATAACATGAAATGAGAAATAAATTTACTTGCAATTTGACATTAAGGTGGGGGGTTATTGTCGCTAATTAGAATTTTTAACTTTTAAAATTTGTGGTTATTCATTATTTAACTCATTTGATTCTTGGAAGAAAGAAATTGTGTTAAAGAATCAAGTAAAGAATTTAGACAAATTCAAAGATTTAAAAAAAAATGACTTGGGAGTGAATCGGGGCTAGTCTCGGGACATGGATTGAGTTGACTATTGATCTGAATCAATATAAGGATAAAAATTATTATTATTATTATTATTATAGTTTTAAAACTCTACTTGGGGGTCAACACAGAACCAGACCCAAGTCACGGGTCGGGTTGATAATTGATCAGAGTTAACTTAAATATAAAAATAGTTATTATCATAATTTTAAAATCCAACTTTAAGATCAACTCGAGTTAACTTAAAGATAAAAATAGTTATTATCATAAAATATATAATAGATCTTTTAAGTTCAAATTATATTTAAGGTCTGCTTATATTTGTAATCTAATATGATTATTTTTACGTGAAATATTAACAATGAATGAAAAATTGTACTTAGATAACCTTTCAATAATAAAAGTTTCAATTCAAAATAGCTTTGTAAATTGCATAGTGAGCTTATAGGCTCATAAGTTTGAGCCTGAGTTTGGTTTATAAAAATATTTATTATTAAATCTTTATTTTATCCGTAATTTTTTTTTAGTTTTTAAAATATCTTAGTTCATGAACCAATACATTAATTATGTAATGAGAATGAAAGTTATCATTAATATAAATATGAATATGAATATAAATATTCTTCATAATTAATAATTATTTATGGGTTATGAGAAATTAATATTTTGTAAGAAGTCATATACAATTTATCGAGTTTTTTTCCTTTATTTGTTGTTGGTTTTTGTTTAGACTTGTTATTCTACTATTTTTTTCAACCCTATAGTGTATGTTTAATCTTTATAAAGAGATATTAAATATAATTTATTTGAATTTGTTAAACCTTGTTTTAAAATACACCTAAACAAAACAATATTATTAGAGTACTAGGAGGCTTATTAAAGAAAATTCTTTTGCACAAAGAATAAAACCTTAATAATAAAATATTAATTATTAACAATAACAAAAATTCTAGCCTGATAAAATTGTAAGAGTTTTAACAAGTAAGTGCTTTATATACTTTTACTCTAAGTATTATTTAAAATTATACTCAGTACTGGTTTAGTTTTAATCTTTTATGTATGATTTAATATTTATTTTGTATGTATATTAGTTTTATGTTATGATTGTAGATTTACAATGGACTGATAACCTTATATGTAGTTTCTTATGACAATTTGGACAACATTATTGATAATATTTAGAAGGCTTGTGTGTTGTTACAGTAATAGGAGACAATTAACACTTGATTATTGTCTCGAATAAAAAAAAATATAGAGACATTAGAGTCAGGAAATACTTGATTCTTTGTATCTTCTTATTAAAAATTTACTCTAAAATTATTTAAAAACTAATTTATTTAATGTATCTATTTTCATTCCATTAACCAAACATGTTTTTATTAATTTTATATTTATCAAAGTCTTCATTAATCTTGATTGTTGGGATAAAATTAAATAGCAGATGTTCAGTTTAATTCAAAATATAACAGTTATTTAGTTTCATTAACAATTATATAGTTTCATTATAATGTTTTAAAGTTTATATAAACATATTACTACATAGAGAAAAAATATACACAAAAAAAATATTCTTTTCTGTCTTTTTTATTATTATTTTTTCAGAGGCTTAAAGAGTTTAGTTGTATCCTAAAAATATCATCTCTCTTTGTTAGATAAATAAATACCTTAAAAGAGAATGATTCCATGCATTTAAGTCAACTCTTTAGTTATTTCCATACTCAAATAGTTTACTAACCGATAATATTCTTTAATGATGCATTTCTTGAATAATACTTCAAAAATGCTTCTTATTAGAGTTTTACTTAATAATTTAAATTTTTAAATTAAAATGATTATTTGATACGGAATAATAACCTTAACATCACTATTACGAATTAATTAATATCACAACACGTGTGAATTTGTATAAATTTCAAGTACAACAAACAAAATAAACTCCACCTGACAGAGTATGTTCATGTTTCGGAGTCTCACCAAACAACTCTTTGCCTCATTCTGAATCAATCTATGCAATGAATATCTCAGGATATCAGCAACTCCTGCAGTAGTCTTCCTTTTCTCTATTGAGTTTCATGCATTGTGCTCCCCTTGTAACATGAAAACCAAATAACACTTGGAAACATTTCAGAATGACACGCACACACAGCCTGTATCTTTCCTTTTCTTTGCTCTTTCTTTTATGATAATAGCATGATGCTGCTGCCTACTCTTAATTCGTGGAGTTCTTGACTTGTTCTGTTATTTTCTTCTGTATTAGCCCTTTACA
>Ga0325411_1004009_pt1 | contig 16572 bp, 10 predicted proteins | sample PopdelMetagenome_13_FD_206181 | JGI IMG/M metagenome (GOLD analysis project Ga0325411, IMG submission 206181) | Populus deltoides microbial communities from Bellville, Georgia, United States - Xylem-PdIQD-R4 | ecosystem: Host-associated > Plants > Phyllosphere > Stem > Wood/Secondary xylem...
TTGTTTAAAATAATTTCTTCTTTTAATCTTGTATTAATATAATATAAAGGTTATGTCACCTTGAAAGTAAAATTTATTTAAAGGTTATTTTTACTTTTTTTAAGGAATCGTGTAAGAACTTTCATACCCCTAAGGAAAAAAACTAACAATCAAGGGTATTTACTTTCGTGCTTTTTTATTGTATTTAATAGGTTGGTCGGGGTCTTTTTACATAGTTATGAACACTTTAAGAGCGTGTTTGGCAGTGTGGTTGCGGGTGCTTTTCAAATAGCTTTTCGTATCGAAATGCATGCCAATGATGTTTTTTTATTTTTTAAAAATTATTTTTTATATCAGCACATCAAAACGATCCAAAAAGTACAAACCGCACTCAATTTTAGCAAAAAAAAAAAAATTCAAATTTACACGAAACGCAGGTACAAACGCAGTACCAAACGTTCCCTAAATATATCTATGCACTTAAAAGAAAAAAAATAACCTTACAGAAAAGGATATATGTGTCTTTTAGGCTTTTTTGTAATTAACATGTTAGGTCGCGGTGGTTTGATTTTTTTAATAATTTAAATAATATTTAAAAAAATTAACGCGTGCTACACAATCACCAACATATAGATGAAATTCATGTCCTTCTAGTGGCGTGTGTAGCTTCACCCATTCTCTAAGCACTGTTTTCCAGGGTGGATCAATAGTTGAGTTTCAATATTTTTTTTTTCTTCTTCTCATTCTTCTCTTTCTTTTCTTCTTGCTAAAGATTACATGTATTATTTTATTTGTATTTTTTCCTTCCAATTTAATTTTTATTTTTTTATTGCTATTTGGCTTGTTTTTATTATTTTTTTCTTAAATTTCATCTCTCATTATTTGGTTTGATTTCATTTAAATTTTAAATTTGGTTCTTATTATTCTTTTGATTTTATATTAAATTTAGTCCTCATTATTTTAATTGTCATTTTTTTTTGTTTTGGAGGGCTTTTTTATTGCTTTTTTTTTTTCAATTTCATACTATAGCAATTTATTAATTTATAATTCTGCTTTGCTGTTTTTAAGGTTTGTTTTCTATGGTATTAATTGCGGGTTTATGACTAAGATCACATATTTTGAAGGCTAACATGGGTTGATTTTTTTTTTAATGGTTTTTTTAATTGATTTTTTTAATTTTATCTTTAAACATTTGATTTATTGAGAATTAATTTTTGTATTTTTTTCACTTTCATCTCTATATGGCTGGTACTTGGTAGGCTAACCCAGGTCTATACATTTGATTTATTAAACCTTTTTTTATGTAGAAAAACAAATCAACCAAGTCTGGCCAGACTAGAAAAGTTGGGGCTTAAAAGTTTTGTTTGGAAACGCGGGTCAACTTGTGTTTTTAAAAAATTTTAATTTTTTTAAATTAATTATATTTTATGTTTTTGAATCGTTTTAATATGTTAATCTCAAAAATAATTTTTTAAAAATAAAAAAATATTATTTTAATATATTTTTAAATAAAAAACAATTTAAACTCCAAGTACACCCCGCTCAAGACAACTACTAACAGAAAGGATGCCGACGATAGAAGAGTTGATGCATAGTCGAGCTTATGGATGGCTATTGGTGAAAAGGTTAGCTTGAGACAATCCAAGAGACGTTTATTGGCAAGAGAGGGTAGCCTAGGTGCAGGTTCTGTTGGGTCATAATCTTTTTTCTCCTTCGTTCTTTTTTACCTTCGATTAGGTGTAAGTCAAGCATCAGTTGAACCAAGATCGGAGAGAATAAGATTGAAGAGAGGCCGAGAAGAGGGAGAGGCTCAAAATAGCCAACCTCAGTTGTGCTGGCTGCAACACAACTGAGGCTGCAAAATAGCAACCTCGGTTGTTATATTTATATATATCTCCAGCTCTCCATCTCTGATTTATCCTCTACATTCTCAAGGCGTCGGGATGGCTTTTGTAGAGGACTCATCAAGTTTCAGTCCAAGTGATGCTTAAATTGGCCTCATCTTCTTCTCTACTGCCGGAAAAGTATTGTGTCAATACTCACTGAGGTTTTGAGGTCTCTATATTTATCATTTCTCTCTAGCATTCCAAAATTTATAATATCTGGCTTCTTATCTGTGTGTTAACACTGTTTTTTTTTGCTTTTCTACTTCGTTTTTCTTAGATTGTTTGACCCCTTCTGGTCTCATATAAAAAGAACTTTTTTTTCTTTGTATTTTTTGTGATGTTTTTATGTGAGCTGAAGATATATCTTGGCATTTATGAGTAAATGATCTTCATGATTTTCTTCTTTCCTGACTTGGACCTGTCTCCTGTATAGAAGATCCCTTTTGTTCCCCATCCCGTCCCCTTCATTCAGAAATTTAATTGACCAACTTGAGCAAGACTCGACTGTTTGTGCATGCTCGTGACAAACTAGCGTTTTACCTAGACAAAACGTTTTTTTTTTTTTTCCCTGAAGCTTAGCTCTGATTTCATTTTTTTCCTTTCAATTTCAATTCAATATCTATGTATGCCCTTTAATGGAGTAATTAATCATCCAAAGAAATAATCGGGTCTTTTAATTCTTGGTAAATCTTGAGCAAGCTACTTAAATCTATGACCAAGAGCTGGCTAGCCCTAAAAAAAAGGAGTTAGCTATGATCACAACATGCATATTTTAATTCATATCAGCTTCTGATTGTTAGTTTTCTTCTGTTCTATTGAATTTAATTTAGTATAGACTTCGAGGCCTCTCTGCAGTATTCACACAGCTTTCCAGTGCCAGAGAAGTTGAGGAAGTGCCCAACTTGAGCACCTCAAAGCACTGAAAGTTCATTAGCCTTCTTCAAAAGCCCATCTTAGAAACAAACTAGACAGAAATCATCATAATGTATTCGAAGTGCATCAAATAAAATAACTGCTGAACACAAGCTCGCTGCTCCAACATCCATGGATGCATTCATATTGGTATCTACTCTTCGAAATGAAAGGGGAAAAAAAATATATTCCCTACACTGTTTATCAGGGCAAGCTGGGATGCTTTTTAAGACCATGATACTTACAAGATCACATGTTTCCTGTCCCTACCAGGCAACAATAGAGGATTACAGAGTCAAAATTATACAACAAGAAGAGATACTTGCAAAAATAACATTACACATGCGCACAGATCACACCCTGGCTTCATGGGTCGAAAAGCCAAGTTTGTAAATGCAGGCGTCCAAGAAGCAATCCTCGAAATAAATGAATCATTAGCATTCAAATAACAATTTTGTAACTTGGACAGCTGCGGCCTTGTCAAGGATAGTATAGGTTTTCTTTTCATGTTAAGCACCTCCAGTCATATGCCATTCCAGACTATGCTCTGCCACCTAACAAATCCAAAGAGAAACAAGCAACATGCTTGCTGTCCCGCGTCCAGTCAGATAAGACAATCGTATCATGTGCATGCGGCAAGTTGAACGAGAGAGACAAATAGGTTGTAGACATTTTACCGATTTTTGTTCTGTACACAACGATGAATAGGGTTCTACATGCCAATATAAAATCCACTCTAACACAAGGCCAAAAGGAAACCAGCAATAAGGAGGTAAAAAATGAGTGCCTGTCCCTGCTGGGAAATAAGAGAAGAGAGGGTCATGCACAAGTATACAGGAAGAAGAATGATTGAATAATGAAAGTGAGGTTAAAACAGGTGAGGAATAATACCGTGGCTTCATATGCCGAAAAAGTCTTGAAAGTGGCATAAATTGTCATGCAAAACCATATGAAGAAGCATTTGCATTACAGCTCTCCGGAAGGTGACTGGTAATGGGTTCCACTGTCCTGTGTTTACTGTTTACCATGCTTCAATCCAACTATGTCCGGGATCTTTTCTAAGGCCTCTTTCTGCCATTTCCCTCCTTATCTTCGCTGCATCTTCCCAATTACCCAACTCAGAATAAACCTTGAACAACAATGCATGTGCAGCATCATTATGAGGGACTAACTGGAGTAACTTCTTGGCAGCCCATTCTCCCAATTCTCTGTTCCCGTACATTCTACAACCACTGAGCAAGGATCTCAAAATAGCAGGCCAAGCAGGGTACGGCAAGGATTCAATTATTTGCTTAGCATCTTCAAGGTATCCATTTCGAGAGAACATATCAACTAAGCAACCATAAATATCAGGAGATGGCTCCATTCCATACAAATCCATTGATTCAAACAAACGACATCCTTTTTCAACATGGCCTTTATGTCCGCAGGCTGCTATAACTGACACAAATGTGGCTTGGCTGGGCTGTAGATTAGCCAACTTCATTTTATCATGTGTCCAAAGCTTCCACAACACGACCATGATGGGCATAAGCAATGATCATGGCATTATATATAACAACGTCACTGGATTTGCATGACTGGTTGAAAGCCATCTTTGCACTTTGGATGTCCCCGCACTTTGCATATGCATCTAGAACTGCACTAGCAACAAATACATGTCCTTCAAACCCCAATTTGATAATCAGGGAGTGAACAGATTTGGTTTGACAATAGGCCACAGTACCAGCACAGCTACTTAAAATGCTGCCCAAAATAAATTCATCAGGTTTCTCACCAGCTTCTATCAGCAAGTTGAGTGATCTAATAGCTTCACAATCCCAGCCTTGATGCACGAATGCAGATATCATGGTCCCCCAAGCTGCCATGTCTGGTCTATCAAGCATATTGAAAACCTTAAGAGAATCATCCAAGAGCCCAAATTTTATGTAACCTTTGATTAATGAGCTACAAACATATCCATGAGAAGCAAAGCCAGACTTAAACGCAACTCCATGAATTTGTCTGTTCATTAGTTGATTCTCAGATCTGGAGCAAGTTTCCAAGACATTTGAAAAGGTATACTCATTCGCTTCAACCCCCAACTGCAACAAGTCATAGAAGGTCTTCAAGGCTTCCGCATCACAACAATTCAATTTATACCCTGAAATTAACTCATTCCAAATAATTATGTTTTCAGATACTTTGCTTTTAAATACTAAGTGTGCCATTTCCATTTTTCCACACCTGGAAAACATATTGATCAGTGCGGATGTGATGTTAGCTTCATCAAATAATCCAAAATGCAATGCAAGGCAACAAAACTGAAGCCCAAGATCAAGATTCAGCAGCTTCCCACATTCTCTAAATAAAATTGAGAAGGTAATGTGGTTAGGCCTCATGCTGGTTAGCAGAAAACTATGGAACAAGCTTGCAATGTCTTTAGGATCTTCATGCTGGGAGAAGCTTCCGAATACAGTATTCCATGTTACAACATCTCTATCATGCATCTTTTTAAAGACCACCAAACCGGATTTCATCCCACCATTCTTAAAGTACATATCCATAAGAGCATTCATTACCGGAGCACTGAGTTCCAGCTCACTTCTAATGATCAATCCATGAATCTGCCTTCCAAAATTTAAGTCACCAAGAAGTGAGCAGCCCTGAATAACGTTTATGAAGGTATATTTGTCCATAAATATTCCTTTCCTTCGCATTAAAGATGCAGTAACGATAGCTTCAAAACCATACCCGCATTGTGCATACCCTCCAATCATAGCATTCCAACAACCAACATCAACCTCTTCCAAACTCTCAAACACCCTCTCTGCTGCTCCAATATCCCCCAACTTAGCATAAAAGCTCAAAACTGAACAACCCACAAAAGGGTTTCTCTCCATTCCAATTTTCAAAGCAAAACAATGAACACACAAACCAAATACCCTACCTTCCACACTATTCCCACACGCCTTCATAACGCTACCAAGTCCAAACTCATTAGGCACAAATCCATTTCTTATCATCTCCAAAAACACCTCCAACCCCAGTTCAACTTCCTCACAATGAATAGCTCCACAAACCATCAAAGTCCAAGAAACAACATTTCTCTCAGGCATTCCATCAAACACATTAAGCCCACACCTCAAAACCGCACCTTTTGCATAAAACTTGATCAAATTATTCGAAACAAAAACATCACTACTAAATCCAAGCTTAATAATATAACCATGAATTTGGGTTCCAAGGATGAATGATTTTGAATTCTCACAAAAAGATAATGCCTTAGAAAGAGCAACTGAGTCCTTTCCTATAAAGAAACCAGAGCATGAAGACTTAGTTGAAATGGGACTGTACAGTTGGTGCAGATTCTTCAATTGTATGTTGTTAAATTTGTAAGCTTTCTTCGAAAACTGAAAGAAAGTTTTCAGCTTTGAAGTTAGTCGAAAGCTTTTCATGGGTCTGTAGAGCACACAAAGCTCACCTTCAAATTCTCATGGCGGGCTTTAATCAACTCCATCTCAAATATGATGTGATTTTTAAAATAGTCTCTGAACTCTGAAGTATAAAATTGAACAGTGTTATACAAAAACTATCAGAGATTTTACTCAATTGTTTTTTATTATTTCTTTTGCACGTGTCATTAGTGTGATTAGTGCTGATACTTAAATTATCACTTTTCTTGGAATTTTTTTTAGAAAAGTTCAGTTAGAGAGATTCTTTATAATATATGACGAAATTAACTTTATTTTTTAACATGTGTTTTTCGAAGACTTATCATTGGATGCGAACGATAAATGAAGAACATCAACATAATTTTATATTAATTTTCTGCATTGAAATTAATTTTTTTTCTAGATTAGATTTTAGGCAGGACAACCATTAACAAAAACTAAAAAAATTAGAAGGTCAGTCATTTTCATCGAACCTCTTGATATGAATTTTTTTTTTCAATTGAATACTTTTTTTGGTTTAAGTATATAAAATTAATATTCAAATTAAAATTTTTAAAAAATGTATTGATCACCCAAGATTTGTGATAATTTTGATTTTGATCCAAAAAATTATTTTATTTGTTTTTCAGTTTATGACGAGTTAGAGAAAAAAAAAAAAATTATCAAAAACTAATGAAAGAAATAGAAAATTCTTGATTGTCATAATACCATCAACAAAAATGATCAAATTTAGTGTTCACAGATTTTATTTAACAAGAAGAGTTCAATGGTGGTGAATTTTCTTTGTAAACATGTTTTTTTTTAAAAAAATCAAGTTTTATTTTGATTTTTTTGCTTCATTTGATTTTGGTCTTCTTGGCTGATTTGGGGGTGTTTTGAGGTTAACAAGTGATTTATGAAAATTTTTATGATGTTTATTAGATGTTTTTAGATGAAAATGAGTTGAAAAATAAAATTTCAACCCAAAAAACTCTATCTTATAATTTTTTAACCACCACAACAATGCCTTCATTTTGAGTTGGGCATAGCAAGCGATGTCATTATTTTTCTGTCATATCATTAAAAAAATTATTGAACCTATCAAAGTCAATAACCACAATTACGAGTTTAATGAGTTAAATCATGTTAACTGTAATTAATCCGGTATATCATTGACTAAATGTTTTTTTTTAAGATGTTAGCTTCTTCTTTTTTAAGAAAGTAAAACTGTTTTTTACTGGTTATTCATGTTGTCTGATTTAAGCTTATATGCATGAACTTTTTTTAAGGCACCAATATGTTGGGCTACTCGTGTCTAATCTGATCTATTTTTTTTAAATAAACTTTAATATTGGATTTTTGATGATTTTTTTAAAATTTTATTATTTAATATTGAGATGATTTTAAAATAATTTTTGATTTTTTATCATTTAATTAAAATAAATAAATATTATTAGGCATCATCTACCATCATTTTTCTTTTTATATTGATATGATGACATTATCCATTCAATGCTAAAAATGTGAGGCATGGGAACCTGTGCTTTTCTCTCTGCTGGCCTCATCTTTTCATAACTTTTTTTAAACGAGATTAAAGTTTTTAGGGTTATATTTGCAATAACTTTTTTAATAACCATACATTAGTCTAATATGCAACAAATTATAAAAAAATGCAGATGAATATTCAATGAGAATAAAAAAAAGAATTATTGTTTTTTTTATATGGTTTACATGACTCAATTATTATACAACCACATAAAAATTATAAAAAACATCTTTTTTTACTTGCTATTTAGATTATAATAGGTTTATGTTTGAAAAACATGTTGCTGCTAATAATAATAATAATAATAATAATAATAATAAGCATATGTGTTCGTGGCTTAGCGGGGGAAGGGTCTTGTTCCCTTTCTTTGCACTCGGGTTTGATTTTTTCTGTGCATGTCTGTTATCTCCGCGGTGTTTTACCTACCCACTAGGCTTGCAGGGTATTCAGTGAGCCCGGGAATTAGTCGTGGTGCGCGTAAACTAGTCGGACATCTCGGGTTATAAAAAAAATATATAATAATAATAAAAAAGAAGAAGCTGTGAGATGAATGACAGATACTCTGCGTTTATGGAGTATTCCCTGCAAGTGGCCATGCCTTCAACTTCTGCAATTTCAATTTCTCCTAGTGATTTAATCACAGAACGTGGAAGCAGAAAGCACCTCCAGCCACAAGCTCTTGCTATGGAATCAGACGTGTTGCATTCCTTGGCCACGTACAATTGGAAACATCATGGTTGTGGGAAGATGCGTTTGAAGATATTGAATCATTGATGGGTGGGGTTAACTGTTCGATTCTCTGTATTATTTTATAACTTTAATTATAATTATTACAAAAAAAAAAAAAGATGGCAAAATCCCTGTAAACTTCCTCACAGGACACTGTTGATCAGAACCCTTTTTTTATGCTTTTTCTTTTTAACTCTTTTATGCCTTTTCTAATATTCCAGTCACCAAACACCTTTTTTTTCTTTTCAATCTTATCACATTTTATGTTGTGTTGTTTCGAGTTTGAACATTATAAATTATTTGTGTTAAGCTTGCTATGGGATTCTTGATATTTTAATTAAAAATCCTGAATTTTTATACTCGATTTGATAAAATTAAATTAAATTTTATTGGTTGAAAAATATTGAATATTCTGTATGGAGTTTGACATTAGTTGTAAAACCAAGAATTTATTCCGTTAGTTTTAGACGAGTTTCCGGTAGTATATATATATAATTCAATATTTTTATTTGTGTTTATTTTTCAACTTCATCATTTAATATTAATGAATATGAACAATTCTTTTAAATATTTAATGATCTATATGATCATTGATTCCTTTTATTAAACAAAATTTGAGTTCATAGTTATTTTTTCTTGTTATTAAAAAATATATTAGTAATAGCTAAATATTTCTTTTTGTGTTTTAGAGAATTTTGATCCGACTATTAGCTACAATCTAAGTAATATGTTGAAACAAAATGGATGAAAAGCATCTATATTTCTCTATCGATCAAGTTAATTTGCAGAAGCAGGCACCGGAAGCATTTCATTTCAGATTGAAAACAACTGTGAAATCATCTGATGGCCACTTTCTAGGGCGCCTGGGGGGAAACAAGAATATCATATAGGCCAATCATCGTATCATGAAAAGGCAGTAATGGCTAGGGGCATGAGGCATCATTCCTATGGAGATAGAGAGCTGCTATTATAAATTTCTAGCAACAACGTCGTGCTTCCTTGTCTACAAGGATTTTGAGTATCCTCTGAATTAGGATCGAAATGGGAATCCCACTCTCACTTTACAGCTGATCCTGCAGTGGTTTAATTCCAACTATTACTTCTCAGAACCAGTCCAGTCTTTTCTATTACCAAATGCCCATCACTATGGCTAATCTTGCTTTTCATCAAACGCCAAGTAATCGAAGGAGAAAAGAAAGGGAAAAAAAGAAGAAGAAATTTCTCCTTTGGATTCCATCATCCCGACAAACCATCAACGAGAAATGATCATGTCCTTCCTATAATTAGTAATTACAAGCTAGTTAAGCTATAAAGGGAAGCTTGATCAGTAACAGGCAGCGATTCATCTCTCAAATCCCCGACAGATGGGACCTTTACTCTTTATATGATCAGGTTAGACAAGCTCCTCCTGACATGGTGTGTGTGTGTATATATATATATATTATCATAGTGTCCTTTTCCCATGTTAATCCTTGCCTCTGAGCATAAGAAATGGAAATTAACAAAAATATATCTTCTTATCATGCCATATAATCTACATTATCATGCCAATAATTAATATATATATATATCATATTATCAGTGATGTATAGCTGTTTCCGCATGGCAATTTCCCTTTCGAACTGAGGCCATAAAGCAGATAGTATATCCTTTTTTGAACCCTGGTCCGCATGCATCAATACTCATTAGCATATTCTTTTTAGTTTTCATATGTACCCGAGAAATTAAAACGGACTTCAATCTTTGTAACCCAGTAAAGAAAATCAAGAAAAAAAAGTTGAGAGAAGAATCAAGAAACCAAGCAAAACCAACATGGATCTAAATTCTCAAACAAGCCTAAACATCTAATACGAGAAGATTTTATGGGGTTATACAAAGGAAACTTTCTAACCTAGCAATGTATGGATTGTATGCATGCACATATACAATATACATAAACAGAGAGAGAGAGAGAGAGAGATGGAAATGAATTCAAGTGGAGTGACCACAGATTGGTGGTTTCCACGTCACAATGGCTCGTCTTTTTGGCCACTCTTTTCTATCTCTAATCCACTACAGGGAGGACTGATCATAAAGCAAGGAGCCACCATCACGTTTCTTTCCATTGTTTTGTTATCTTAACCATACTGGAGTTAATGCTAGGCATCACAACCACAACTTTAATATAATGTTTTTGGTGTTAATATGGGCAACTGATGCCATATTCCACTTTAGATTTATATATATCTTAATTCCTTATCGTATTGTTGGTAGTGCTATAATATGTTAGCCTCCTTAACCTTCTCTAGAATTGTCAGTGGATTGACAGACCAATGAATTCCCGTCGTCCATCCCTATATAATTCGTTGTCTTTGTCAATGTGAAAACGAAAGGTTGCCCAGAACGTTGTATTGATTTGTGGACCAGAAAAAACAAATCTTGAATTATTAATCAAACGAATCTGATCTTATTCAATTTGATTTGGGAGAAAGATAAACAAATGCATTGACTTAATTCGAACAAAAATAGGATCATCTTGATTTTTAAGACACGTATCATTCCTCTGATTTAAGGTAATTTATGTAGAGTAATTAATGAAGACGTAAACAACCCAGGAAAAGACAACATATATAGAATTCTACCGAATAATATCATCACACAGAAATAGTAATTCCAGATTTTATTATTAAATATTTTCTTTTCAATTACTATTTTAAAACACAAGTTAAACAATCATGTTTATATTAGAAAAAAAATTTAATTAAGCCTCGTTTGAAGGACTTACTCATCTTAAGTCGATATAAAATTTTAACCTATATAAAATAAAAACTTTAAAATCTTATAGAAAATTTATAATTTGATTCAAAAATTAAATCAAAAGTTATGACTATTAACATAAATTTATATGCTAAAAAGGGATTTTTTATGTCAATCTTAAAGGTTGGAAATAACTTATTATCAAGTTTAAATTGTTTATGCCTTGATTTCATGATTGTTCAATAAATAATCTCCAACCTTTTACATCAAGGTTTTTTCATTAGAAACATCATACCTCTTAGCAACATGATCATCCTCGCTAATACCATATATAGCAACTCTTGCACAACCTTCTCGAGCTCGAACTCAAACAGAGATTCTTACACCCCTTTATTTTTTGTATCATCACTAATAAGATATGTGATGGTTTCTCCACCAAGAGAAAATTTATATGTTGCTTTATAGCATTTATTATATTTATCTCGATCAAAAAAACTATCCTATATGCTCATGGCTTTAAAATAAATTTTTAAAATTTATCATAGATTTGTGATTACTCTTCTCCTCTAATTATTTCTTTTTCATTTTCTTTAATTGATAGAATAATTCTTCATTTTATTTCTACACTTTTATTAGAGTGAGTTAACTAGTTAATTTTATAATTTATTTTTGCATGTTTTTAATTACTAGTTCATGAAAGTTTGTTCCTGAGTGATAATTATCCTCCACATCCCCTCCCACACAAGCATGTTCAGATTTTTACGTCTTAATATCCCAGTATTATTTAGAATGAACACCATAGTGAATGTTCAGATTTGATAATGTAAGTTCTTTTGCTTTTGTTTTTTTCTTTTTAAAAAAAAAACTTTCATTGTATTATGTTGAGCTCATAAACAACGTTGCGCTAATGCTATTTACTACGACTGGCTATGAATTTAATCTGTAAATTACCCCACATACATACACATATATTATGAACATTTTTTGTTCAAGCTTGTTTCTACTATTTAATTCCCAAAACCTGTGTGCTCTTACATAGAGTTTAGTTTCAAGATATTGGTTAAACAGAAGAATTTCTCCAACTTTTAAAATCTTCTATTCACCAAAAAAGGAAGAGATAGACAGAGTCTGAAACTTTTGGAATGTTTCGAGAGCATGACATTATAACTCAGCTAACCTCTCTCTCTCTCTCTCTCTCTCTCGCTCTCTCTCTCTCTCTCTATATATATATATATATATTCTCTCCAATCATGTCTAGTGATTGATAATTGAGGTTCATATGATTGATAAATGGAGTTCATAGCAGCATGTATGTGTGAGGTTTGGTAGTGATTTAATATATATTTGCTTCTTTATGAGAAATGGACCGAATCTTGCTTGACAGATTTACTCGCAAGCAGATTTATTATTAGCACACGGTACCAAAAAGAGAGATTCTTTAAATTATGAGTTTGAAAATGTCTAACTAAGATAATCTTTACTGTAAGGCTGCTAAAGGAATTATGGATATCAACTTGTGGTGGCCAAATTCTAAAGTAGGATTTAGGAAGCTGAAATGCAATGCATAAAAAATGTGTTGTCTATAATAACATCTCCCTCCGTCCACACTTTTATTGAAGAGGTGGGCACTCACATGCATGACACCGAAACAGTTCCTTCCTCTTCCCTGCTTTACAAGGCTTGTCCTCTTCTTCCTTTTCCTTTTCTTCTAGGAAGCAGAGAGTCTCCATATCTGCGGCCTCCGCTAAAGTCAGGGGTTTTCCTCAAATTGAACACAAGGGTGAGAAGATCTAGGGACTTCCATCACCTTATTCCCTTTTATCCAATCAAATCTTGAGGTCGCCCTCCTTTTGTGGAGTTGTTCTCTTTTACGCTCATTACTCCTTTCACCACTTTATAACATGCAAGAATTATTACAGCATGATTATGGGAGTTTGGTGGTTTGAAAATGTATATTCAAGAAAAGCTATAAATTATATTTTTCCATGATAAATGTTTCTAAAAAAGGGATACATACAAAGCTACGGTAATACTTGTTGATTAACCAAACACTTTCAAAACCGTAAACGAAGTAAAACACAGTATAATCCATGGCTAATACTACTTCAAATATTTACACGAAAAACTCTGACTCTGCTTCCAGTTGGCTTGCGCACATGCACAGAAACAGGCATCAATTTCTGACTGTATAAATTACCAGAAAAGAAAATCAATGCTCCTAATTACTTACTATGAAATGCATAATTCACGAGACAAACATAGAGTGCTCTGATAATTTAGCAATTGATATTTGAACAAGAGGTGATTGTGAAAGTTACGTCAACATATCAAATACTTTACTCTGGCTGTTGCCTATAGTGGCTGACATCAAATACATTAGGTGCATATCAGAGAATGAGCATGCGCAAACCAAATGTAGGGTGAAGATTGCAAAATGATGATTATCATAATAACTAAAACTTGTCACATAGTCTTCCACTAGTGGTAAATTGCTTGTATAAATAAGAGTAGTGTACAACTAGATCACCCCAGGTACCAGTAAGTGGGTGGGCTAAAGGTCGGAGAGAGACAGAGAGAAAAAAGCAAAAGGGAGAAAAATGAAAATGATGCAAGACGAAACCCGAAAGGGTCCATGGACAGAACAGGAGGACATTCTACTGATCAACTTCGTGAACTTATTTGGTGATCGACGATGGGATTTTATAGCAAAAGTATCAGGTTTGAAGGTGGCGGGAGACAAATATAGGTATGCATATATGGCGATGGGTGGTTTTGTAAAGGAACCACCTTTAACCACCTGGTTTTGTTGTAGGTTTGAACAGAACAGGAAAAAGTTGCAGGTTGCGATGGGTTAATTATCTCCACCCTGGTCTTAAAAGAGGAAAGATGACACCTCAAGAAGAAAGACTTGTCCTGGAACTCCACGCCAGATGGGGAAATAGGTTTGAAATAGGATTGGAAGTTTCCCTTTTTTTTTTTTTCACAATCCATTCTTTTATTTACTGTTTATTGCCTCTGCCTCCATAATGATCACCAGATATATATTACTGAAAACTTTTCCGATTCTAATTTACACTCGGATTCTGATCCTCGCCTTGTCACTTCCCTTCTATGCTATGTACAGTTTTAGTATAAATCTTAACAACCATCTCGTTTTGTCCTCGGAATCTCTGATTGTGCTGTTCATATCAGTAAGTATTTTTTATGGTACAAAATCTTGTGCAGGTGGTCAAGAATTGCTCGCAAATTACCGGGGCGAACTGATAATGAAATAAAGAACTATTGGAGGACTCATACGCGGAAGAAGGCTCAAGAAAGGAAAAGCGTCGTGTCCCCTTCACTGTCATCTTCAAACTGTTCCTCTTCATCAAATATCACTACAGTGAATTCATCATCTCCTCCAGGAACTGGAGATGCAAGTTTTTACGACACAGGGGGGCTTGAACAAGTTGCTTCAGCAGGAAAAAACGGAGAGGCAGTGCAAGGGGGTGAAAAGGGATACTCGATGGATGACATATGGAGAGACATTGAAAACACTATTGAACCAGTTTGTGATGGGTTTAGTGAAGAAGGTTGCAATTTTTCTTATCCTTCGTTGGCTTCTCCATCGTGGGAATATTGCCCAGACATACTTTGGAGCATTTCTGGAGAAGAGAGCAAGATGTTTCTCCCTTACGACGACGGCACAATGCTTTTGACAGGCTAATCAGAAATTCTTTATTTAAATTTGTCCATATATGTGATATTTCTCCGAGGAAACTCTAACCTGTATAGTATGAGTTTTCTCCAAGCTATCTTATGGGTAACCTGTCAAAGTGTTCTGTGTGTTTTTACTTTTCATCTAGGAAAAGATAACCCTGTCAAATCTTCTATGAGGAGATTATCATGTTCAACAATGTATAATATAGACCTTTAAGCATCAATTTCGAATTCCAAGTTTCTGCTGCATGCAAATCGGTTCAATCAGCATCTCAGCATCCTATTCGATTGGAAATCTAAGCACTTCTCATTATAAAAACGTCTGGAGATTAACCATGGAACACCTGATCCATTTCATCTGTAACAATTATTATGCTCGGTCCTGGATTTGATTTCCAGGTACTAACATACAGTTCTTCACCCGAAACCCCAAACTCGATAGCTATGCCAGACTATGCTCAATGTCCTTCATAATCTTTCGTGGGAAACAAATATTCTTCTATTCGTCAATTCTTATCTATCCTCTGCATATTCTAAAAGAAATCATTCTTCACATCAATATTCTTGCAGAAAAAAAACATCAGGCCCCTACAAGCTTTTTTCATTACCTCCAAATGCACTGTTTAAAAATTATCGTCATTACCTCTGCTTAATTTAGACGGAAGAAGGGCGGTTGGTCCGTTTCTAGAAGTATGGTAATAATTGTTTTTCAAAGTATTTTTTCTCGTAAATGCATATAAAATAATCCCAATAACATGCTGCTATCTATCTTCCCGGAATAATATAATAGCTTAGTGCTCAGCTTTTCAAATCCATTATATCTGTTTAATAAGTCTATTTTTTGTATATTATCTTTACATTCAGTCTTTCATCCAATGAAGTAATATAGCAAAAGGAACAGGAAAATGAATGGACGCTTTCATGGCACCGGGTTTGATTTAAATGTCCATCTTCCGTTGCGCTGGCCCCGCTAGGCCACTAATGTCAACAGCGCACTAGCAAGATCATCCAATCCTCGACAGAGGAGACGGGGCAAAATGACTGGACTAGGCATTGATGAAGGCTTAGCATCATGAGCTTTCCAGGTTTTCAACGGGGAAGCAGATATGCTCAAACTCTATACATGAGTGATGATGATCTTCTTTTGAATCATTTCAAGCATAACGTTCACTTTCAGAACTTTAATTGCTAAGGTTCTTCCACAGAGAAAGGGATGCCATGAATGATTCTCACCTTCCCCCACCAATGGCTACATGTCCATCTTACAGTGCCAGACTTTTTGCCACTATCTTCAGTATTTCCTTCATTTTTCTCCAAATAGTTGTACGTTTCATCCTTTTTTGTGTATGGCTGGAAATAGTAAAATCTTATGCATTCCTTGAAATTATAACAAGTTCCCTACAATCTCTTAACCCTCCCAATATTCATTAATTTAATGTTTTTTCAAGATATATATATATATATATATATATATATATATATATATATATATATATATATATATATATATATAAAATTAAAAAAAAAACAGAACCTAATTTTAGTGTGTCAGTATAGTTTTCCTATGCAAGGTGATGAAGATCTTGTTGACTCGTTGTCGGGAAGCTACCACTTGATTAACGGTTTATTTGGAATTATAATAAGGATTGTGGTATAAAGTGATTTTTATTTA
>Ga0325411_1004010_pt1 | contig 16569 bp, 5 predicted proteins | sample PopdelMetagenome_13_FD_206181 | JGI IMG/M metagenome (GOLD analysis project Ga0325411, IMG submission 206181) | Populus deltoides microbial communities from Bellville, Georgia, United States - Xylem-PdIQD-R4 | ecosystem: Host-associated > Plants > Phyllosphere > Stem > Wood/Secondary xylem...
CTATCAGATGTTGCTAGCCAAACTATAGTAATTCCCACGAAAAAAAAATCAGTCAAAACAAGAACTTTGTTGTATTCGTTTTCTTGTACTGCCAGCCTATTAACGTAATCATATGGTATTTTTACCCCTTTCTTTTCCCTCCTCCCACCATAGCCAGCCTAAATTCTAATAATGTCAACAAGGATGGAAAATTTCCCTCCATCGCTTTACAGAAGCCCCAAAAGAAGCTCCAGGCAATCAAGTAAATACCTTGGGAGCATGGAGATGACCATAGGGGAGATATGCTGTTGCGAAGATTCCAGGTGCGGCTGCTAAAATATTGGTTGTTTAAATTTTGATTTTTTAAAATATTTTTAGATTGTTTTAATATGCTAATATTAAAAATAAATTTTAAAAAAATATATATTTTAATATATTTTCTAGTAAAAACACACTGAGAAACACAGCTTCTACCGTATTTCTAATCAAGCCCTAAGAAAAGAAATTGGCTAGGCACATTTGACACTGCTGAGGAAGCTGCTATAGCATATGATCTATCATCCATCTCTTTCAGTGGGCATTGAAAGAACTTGGTATGGAAGACAGAGCTAGGTACCACACAAGATGATGAGTCTACTGTTATTGCTTTTATCTTGCAAAGTTTTTGCCAGTCCACTAGTTATTCTTTCCATCCACAAATTTAAGTTTATTTTTCCTAATAATCAACTGCCTCCTTTCCAGCAAGATAATATATAGCCCTCTTGAAATCCTCCTGAAAGTTGAGAATGAAAGGTATAGGATTTCAACATGTGAGCATGTGTTCTTTTCATTTTCTTTTTCTAATTTCTACAGTGGAGCGCTATGGCATTGTTGAAACTAAGGTAGCTCTAACTCAGTTTTCTGAAGAGAGCCACCCCTCTAAGGATATTATTGTAATTTGGTTTTCACTGCCACGCACGTCTTGTTAGAATTCACTCTCGTTTGTTTGTGAGGTAGATTTGTTAGAATTTATTTTTTTTCTATTTAAAATTATTTATTTATATTTTTAGATTGTTTTGATGTATTAATATAAAAAATAAATTTTAAAAAATATTATTTTGATTTATATTTAAATAAAAAAAAACATTTTAAAAAACAATAGTAATTAAACTCTCAAATGTACCCCTCATTCCATCCATTTATATGTAGCTAGATTAAATGTAGGTGCATGTCATTTTTTTAAAGAAGTGCATGGACTTAAAACTTAAAATTTAAGGTTTAATGATTTATTTTCTTGTCATGTGAAGCATTTTATTAGAAGAGTAGACTAATTTTGAATTATAAAAGATTAGTTGTGATAATTAAAGGAGACCCGGAGATATTCTGCTACTTGGTAATTTTTTTTAAAAAAAATGCGGCAGCTTTCTGGTCTTGGAGACTAGTTTATTTTCACCTTCGACTGAAGGAAACTTGAAATTGAACCCTCTATACATGAACCACTGAATTTACTAGCATGTGTGAAAGGCTCTCGGTGGATATAATATTTATTTATTTATTTTTATTAATGTGGGTGTTTGAGTCAGTTTACGTGTATTTTGACTAATCTCACGGGTCCTGAAATTAATAATCATGTAAGCCTTCAGTATCTCTGAAGAAAATCCAACTTATGACCATTGAAAAATAAACCTAAAATTTGACCAGTTAAGCTTCCTCTAAAGGTTGGTGAACATAATATTTAACCTCATAAGTGTTAATTAAAAGTGATTATTATTATATAAAACACTAAAACGTGTGGGACCATTATATTACACTCTCACATTTCGTTGTGGACTTATTGTTCAATTTTTTTTTCTAATTTTTCACAAACTTGTGTTTTGAGTGATTACATCCTTCTAGAGTCAAATTAAATGACGATTAATTCAAATTTGTTGATCAAAGACATGATTGAAAAAAAGATGACCAATGTTGTAAAGGCACAAAAAATAGGTGATGGGTTCAAAATTCTTGTGAAAAGTTCACTTTATTTCTCCTACTTTTCAAATTATACAAATTCAGTCCCTAACCAACTTAGTCCCTTAACTTTTTTTGCAATTCAATCTTGGTATAAATATTTATTTTTAATATTTTCTAGTCCTTGTTTTAAGAGAGACAAGAGATTGTTGGATTATGGCATTAAGAGAAAAGGTTATTATTCACGTCATTTCCAGCCACTAAAATGGTTGTTTTTGGTGTTCACGAGTTCCATGCAATGAGAAAAGTTTGATAGTGATTGTTTGGAGTTTCAATGTTTCTTGAAAAACATATTTAGGTTGAAGAAGACAAATCTAACCCGATTTAATTTTGATTTTCTTTTATTGTTTTTCTAGATTGATGAATTGGTTTCCGGATGCTTTAAGAGTGTTGGTAAGGCCCCACAAACCTAATTTTCTAGTCATCGCGGTGATAGCTGGAATTTAGGTTGATAAACAACATGTTATTTTCCTATTTGTTTTTCAAAAAACAATAAACCAAGCCTATGCATGCAAGCCAGCACAATGCTCAACTTTTTTTGGCCTTTTTTCAATTTTTATTTTATATTTGCATTAAATATAAATTAAAAAATAACAATTATTGAGCCTAATTGAGTCCATGATTTGGATTGCAAGTTTGATAGGTTAAGCCACAACGTCTGATTTTTTTTATTTTTTGTTGCTTAATGCATTTTTTGTTCCTTGATGTAAAAAATAATAATTTCATTATTTGTTATCAATTATCTATTTTTTTATTGAACTTAAAAATAAAATAAAAATACAATTTCACATTTTGTTATCAATGATCTAGTTTTTTTTTATCTCAATCCCACGCTCCCGTCTAGTTTTTTTCTTTTAAAAAAATATTCCATACAAAAAAATTTTCATTCGCTTTATTGTCGTATAATTAAATAAAAGTTAATCTCTTAGATAAAAAAAAATAATGAATTTGATGATATGCATGACTTATATTGCGAGTTTAGTTGGTTGAATTGAGTTCACTTGGGTTATTTTTTTAATTGAGTGTTGTTTTTTTATCATTTTTTTCCTTCAACTTTGAGTTAATTGGGGATTGAACTTTCTAATTTATTTTTTCAAGATTATCTCCACTGATTTCATAGGTTAACCCAGATAAATCTAATATATTTTTGTCTCAATATTAAATAAAAATATCATCGAGTATGCAACTGATTTTGAATTTATGATTAAAATCTATTTGTTTTCTTAAGAAACACGTTAGCAATGCCTAGACTCTTTTTTTGCATTCAATATATTTTTTGCTCCAACATGTGGCGTAGCCGGGCCAATTCTTTTATTGTTTGATTAGATAAAGAGTTTATGATATGTATGCCCTGTGTTGCGAATTCAAATATCTTAATCTATATTTATCTCTTTATTTTTTAGTTTAGTCTTTGATTATCGATAATAACTTATTTATATTTTATAGGCATGGATAATAGTTTTATTAAATAAAAAAATTTATTCAAAAAAACAAAGTTATGAAACACAACTAGGTACATAACATGTGTTATAAGATCAAATATCTTAATCTACATTTATATTTTGATTGTAATATATATATATATATATATATATATATATATATATTAGCATAAATGAGTCTTGATTTATTTAATTACACAAGTGTATAATTTTTTTTTATTAGAAATTTTTTTTCGTGGCCACAAACCCGTTGAGAATGCATGCACATTCATTTAAAAAAAAAATAAACTAAAATTACTAAACTCATAACAAAAGCACGGGACAAGTAGCTTTAGTTTTACACTTGAACAATTTCTAATTTTTTGTTGCATCTGGCCTCTTTTAAAAGCATCAAGATGGGTTGACATCAGTCCAGAGACTAGTGTGACCTAGTGTAACCAATCTCAGTCCATGGAAAAAATAATTATGGAAATCTCACGGGACCAAAGATACCAAAAAAAAAAAAAAAACCTAATATATAGACAATTGAATTCGATTGTGTGATATATATCAATGAGCAGCTTGAAACTCAGGTGATAACAATATCTTGATAGATAAAAAAAGATTTGTTAAAATTTAATATGATTTATATGTTTTGGATCGTTTTGATGTGCTGATGTCAAAAATAATTTTAAAAAAATAAAAAAACAGCAGGCATGCATTTCGGCACAAAAAGTTATTTGAAAAGCAACCGCTACCACACTGCCAAGCATTCTCTTACATCTCATGTAAGGAAAGATCAAAGTTAATTATTATTATTATTTTATTAACGTGGGTGTCCGGTCAGCTTGTGCGCACCTCAACTAATCTTATGGGCCTTAAAGTTAACAACCATGTAATCTTTCAGTGGTCATCATATTAGCAACCACATGGCTCGAATCTGAAACCACAGAAAGAATAAACCCCTTAATCTCAAACTCTTATAACTGAGCTACTAGATGGTTAGATTAGGTTAGATCAAAGTTAATTATTCATCCTTACTGTAGTGGTCAGATTAAAATACCTATCAGCAAGTTTATCTCTCTTTTTTAAGAGTCACAATTTACACTAACCATGTTTATAACCTAATATATAATAATATGATTGTGTTATTGTTAAAATAATAATAACCTAACTCAAATTAATATTATATCTTAGTATCGCCATATGATCAGGCTGTTCATAGAACTAATAGTGGATTAGTTGGGTCAAACATTTGAAGTTAAGAATTAAATGACTCCTTTAATGAAAGACCTGCACTTATCTTTAGTACAGAGTACTTTTTTCTTTTAAGCCCTTAAAAATGAAGGGATCCGTTGCATGGACTCCATTAATGAATGGAAGAGACAGCCTTCTCAAGTGTCGAGTGCGTCATGTGTGCAGTGTAGTTATGATGTTGCAGTTATAAGGTTTGCTGTCTGAAAATTTAAAGCCTCAAAACAATAACCTAAACATATGTAATATTCATATATGTATAACTGGTACGAGATTTTCAAGTTCATGTCACCCAAGAGAGAGAGAACGAGAGAGAGAGAGAGAGAGAGAGAGTATCCCTAAGCGCGCACACAATAATTACAACTAGTACTCGTGAAATCTATAGAGAAGATGATTTTTTGGACTTTAGCAAAGCTAGCATGGTGTGACCGACAGATTTTTGAGCTTCTGCGATTCTTAAGCTGAGGTGGAATTAATCTGACCACCGCTCCCGCTGCTTACTGGTGGAGTCCGCCTCGCAAGAGCACTTACAGTGACTGCAGGAGGATCTTCCTATATGCACATCACACAAAATATTAACTGGTATAATTCTGTTGAACTAATAATCATGAGTCATATTTAAGAAGAAAAAAAGATTACTAGTGCTACACGAATTTAATTTGGAATGCAAGTTTATCTGTTGGATACGAGGAATTAAGTTATTAATGCCGATTTGATAATTCAGGAACTACTCCATTTGTTTAGCCCAAAACAGATGAGAAAAAAGCTTAATATCACATCGATATGTGATCAAGTCACATTTCACAGGTTGGATTCACAAGCTGAGAGAGAGAGAGAGAGAGAGAGATTACAGAGTTATCTGTGGGAGGATCAGCTTTTGGGTCGGTTGTTGTTGGAGTAGGATCTTGGGAGCTTTCTTCAGAGGCCTTTTCATCCTCTTGTTTCTCTGAACTGGAAGTTGACGAGCCTTCTTGGGTCTTACTTTGTTGATCAACAATAACCAGTCCCAAGAACTGTAGAAGAGCATTATGAGCTTCAATAAAGAAGGAAGAGAGATAGGAACCCATTTTGATACTTCTTCTTCTTCTTCTTCTTTGATCTAACCTCAACAGTCAACAGCCCTGGTTAAATAGTTTTCTCAATGGTTGTCTGGCGTATGTATTGTATCATGACTATCGTTGACAAAAGTACGAAACTGTCCCCCTTTCTGTCTCCTCTTATTTACCTGAATGCACCCTTTTATGACCAAATCTAATATGAACTAGCCCATTAAATGTAAATTGTAAAAAAGAAAACTAGGAGAGTGGAGTTTTTTTTTTTTTTCAATGCTATTAATGTCAAGTAAATAAATTTTGAAATCTTTTCACCTATTTCTTGTTTAGTGTAAATTTTTAATTACATCATATAAAAACTACCTTGGTGTAAATTAGTTGATTTAATGGGTTTAAAGAAAAGCTGGATGACCGTAAAAAATATTGATTAACTTATAAAAAACAAAAATAACTTTTTAAAAAAATATTGAGACGATAGCACATTTGATGACCTTGCTCACACGAAACTTGGTTCATGAACTTATTAGCTAGGTTTGATAAAAAAAAATTAAAATAATTTTTACTTAATTATATGATAAAAATTAGATGCTCGCAATTTCAATCATCAAACCTAAAATAGATATTTATTTAAGACCATGATAATCCTAAATAAAGCAGAGAGAAAAAAATCATTCACGAAGTTTATTTCTCAACCAATTAAACATCGATGGATGAAATAGAAAAAAAAATTTAATTATTATCAACATTAATTAAAAGAGCATATTGCCTTTAAGACGATAATTAAACCCCTTAAGTCGAGCTTTAAAAATGAAACTAAAAAAAAAATAAAAAACCTCAGACCCAAGTGAAGTGTTGTTTTGCATTTATAGGCATTATAGTACTAACTTAATTTTGCAAAAAAGAATAAAAAAGACACCAATAACCTTAATCAATTAAAAAATAGTTAATCCACAATAAATGAAGAAGGACGAGTATGAAAGCTATTATAAATAAAAATCAGTAAATTTATTGTTTCAACTCATACTAATTGATTCAAACGAATCTTCTAAACCGGGGTTAATATTTCAAATTTGCAACACATGAAATTAAAAACCCGGGTTCAATTAAGAATTTTAATTGTCAACCAATTTAATACTAAATGATGAAATTGAAAAAAAAATCTCATATTAAAATACTAACCAAAGCAAGGGGGCAAAAAAAAAAACGTAAATCAAATATGAAAGGAGAAAAACAAATGAAGGGGTGAAATTAAAAAAGAAAACAAATTTAAAAATTATTTTAAATTAAAAAAATAAGAACTAAATCCGATAAACAAAAAAAATTAAAAGATGATACTATTGAAAAAAAAACAAAATCTGAGAAATGAATTAAAATAAAACAAATAAAAATAAAAAAATGAGGGGCAAAATCTAAAGAAAAATAATTTGAAGAGTTGATATGAAAACGTGGAGATCCTGGCATGGATTTCTAGGAAAAAGAAAAAAGAGAAAGAAAAGAATGTTAACATCGCATGATAGGCTCGCGCGAATACACTCATCATATAGGAAGGAAGAGGAGGTCAAGACGAATTGAATGACGAGACAGAATAATATTTTTAATCATCAGAGTCAACCATATTCGTCGCTCGAAGACAGTGGAGTAGCTGACAAATGCAACGCATATGTCAGCAGCTTTTTATATTTTTGTATTTTTTTTTTTTTGCGAAAATACTACTCTACTCTAAGGACCCAAACATTATTAAAAAAAATCATTGTGAAATTACAAATTAGCCCCTCAAGTAAAGCTTTTGAAAATTTGAATCCAAGGATAATTGATTAATATTATAGCAAAAAATATAAAATGCTCAAAAAAAAAAAACCTCGAGAATAGTTAAATGATTATTTACTTTTAAGTGCACCAAAATCTTTTTATTGTCCAAAAAAATAATGAAAAGACCTATATACCTCTTGACAACTCTAAAATGATAAATGAACTAAAAAAAAACCACTATAACTATATATAAAAGACAGGTTATTGGGAGTTTTTTCAATGATAAAATCATTAATTTATTATTACAATTTCCAATAAACAAAGGGATATAAGAAGTGTTTTTCTAAGTGTTTTAGCTTTCTCTTTAATTACCTGAATGGAAAAGTATTTAATTTGCATGCATGAGGAACTTACAACGCAAATTATACCAATATTGCATATCATTCTTAAGACATGACCTAATTAATTACCTGAAACAATGCTCACTAACGGAGTTTTTTTTTTTTTTTTTACAAATGAGAAGTTCGAATTCAAGTGTTTTAAGAAATGGAGAATATTGAGTTATTGCTTATTAATAATGAAGAATTGATTTAAATGGAATTACCTTTTAATCATTCAACATTATCATATACACCCCTTCAATTTCATCTGATTATTTAACCCATATATGTTATCTATATGTGTGAACTATAGTCAATCAGAGCATGCTACAGAAACAGCTTGAATTGTCTGTCACTCGTGAGTCGTGAGGGTTTCAAAGTAAATAGCTTGAATTGTCTTAAGGTAATAAATATTATTGAAGAGACATGACACAGAGATGAATCTACCCCTTACCTACTCCTGGGAGGAGATGTCAGATAATAATACATCATGCCATGGCCCTTCTCTGTTTGTCTTTTTACACCTACTCCGATCGTATATTAGACTATAAGTATTAAAAATTCTTCTTACTGGGATCGCAGCTCTCTGTCTATGAAGAATCTCACTTAAAAAATCTAATGTTCTCGTCAGAAGTCTGAATACGCTACATTTCTTCTTCCTCTTCTCTGCGGAGGAATCAAAGTTTCGAAGTCGCCCCAAGTTTTTGATGACTATAATATTTTGACATTATATCAAACCAGTTGCTAGCTGTTTACTGATTCAAGACCACCATGTCTGTGGTCAGTTCTTACGTCAATGGTAGAACAGTTCCTTGAATTCGAGTGTGATTTGTGGAATTCCTCTTCTTTTAATATCAAGAATTACATTTCAACATTGCATGCAACCATATACTTGGAATAAATGATGCCAAGAATCAAGAGCAACGGCAGAAGGGTGATTAGGAAAATAGATAAAAAATTTACTGTGCAGTGATGTTTTCTTGCGGTGCATGCTAAGGGCATTGTATAACAAAAATTAATCAGAAGAACAATTTCATTCGTATGTAAAAGACATGAACCCTGTATTTAAGTAAGGAGAGAGAGAATGCCGACCTCCTGCAAGGAAGACCAGAGGTACCATGTTACCATGAATGTCATCTTGGGAATGATGGAGTCGGCAGGTTCAGAAACATTAAAGTTTCTTAGCTCATCGAAGCATTCATACAATACTCAATTGCTGATGAGTTCATTTTTTTAATAGAATCCCCGCATATTTATATTAACTACGTAACCGAAGTAACTTGCTTCTATTTATATTAATTCTATGAGTTTTCAAATTAATAATTATATAAATTTTTAATAATTATTATATTAATAATTATAAAAGTCGAATATGAAACTACAGAAAAAAATAAATTTTTAATACTGAGTTACCTGCTATATGATCTATATATATATATATGATTAAGAAAAGATCACTTTATAAAGACAATCAGGTGGCAGCATGAGTCATATGTATATACCTCCTTCTATGCTATGGGCCAGTACATCATGAGCTACCGTGTTCCCGTTTTTCCTCACATGAACACAGAAAATACCTCCCAAGGCATTAAAAAAATGTTTCAGAATCTCAGCAAAAATAGTTCCTCATCTAAAGAACTCGATTGCAAGCAAGAAATCACTTGAGAACCAACCATCACATCGAAAAGATGCATTTTAGAGGTGTTAATTGAGTCCATTGCAAGGTTAATGACAAAAAAAATTTAAAAAGATCCTACAATAAAAATCAGAAGCTACTATATAAGAATTATATTATTTTTCTTATTAGTTTAAAATTATTTTTCCTTTAATTTATGAATTTTCAGGATATTTTTATATCTGGACACTGTGTGTTTCAGATCTTCCATATTCAACAAGGATAGTATTGGCTTACTAAGCAAGTGGGTTTTTTTTTTATTATTTTACAAGAAATCCTAATATATAGTCCAAGATTCTTAGTTTGCAGCTTACGAGTTATATTTTGGCAAAAGGATACTTGTTCTCCAAGGTCACAAGGTCAGCTACACAGCATTATTCTCCAAGAATATTACAAGGTCAGCTTACGAGTTATAATTGTATTATATATAGAAAACAAATTTAATATTGTCAATGTTCACGAAAGACCAAGTAAATTTAATAACTCAAAATATTTAGTTATTTTTTTAATTACTCTATGATAAAATATTGAAAGATGGTTTCCAACTAGTTTTTTCAACTAAACATACGAGATTATTTGCCCAGTAATTGAAAGAAAACTTATTATCAGCAAACTATAATCAATAAACAGCATGCATAGCACAGACAGGTTGACTTGTGAATTGTGAAGGTAAGCTGGGTGTGCGTAAGGTGAGAAATATTATTAAAGAGACATGACACAGATGAAGCTACCCTTACCTACGATCCTGAGAAGGGATCATAGCAGATAATATAACTTGTTATTCAGGTATTAATTCAACTTACAGCTCTGTCAATGGAGAATCTCACTTACAAAATTATTGTTCTCATTAGAAATCTCAATACATTAATTTAAACTATTGTTATTCAGGTATTAGAAATCTCTTCTTCTTTTATTTTGATTTTTTTTTCTTTTGAAAAATCTACGTACATGTCTTCTTCCTCTTCTCTGATCATTGTCAACAGTGGGGATCAGAGTTTTATGTTTGACTGGTTTTATGGAAGGTAGAAGAAGATACGAGTATGAGCTGACCCACAAGATAGACTTGGATTGGCTATTATCCGAGCTGAGGGTTCCAGGATTGAGCTTCTTTTACAGCAATAATATTCACAACACTTCGATATTGGTTGGTTGTTGTAAGGTGTTGGGTTTAATTTTTTTTAACTTAAAATTTGTACATGTTTAATTTAAAATTTATATATGTTTGTACTACTTTGTACTTAATTTTTATCAATTAAATGAGGATGATGAGATTCGAACTCGTAACCACTTGATTATCAAGACTCTGATACCATATTAAAGAACCATCTCAACCCAATAGTTTAAGCTGTTAGATAAAATCTCAGGATATAATTTATATTATTTTCTAATATTGAATAATGCTTTGCAGGATTTTTGGTTGTTGTTGTTATTGAGATTTTTCCATAGATTATTATGCAAAAGGTCTTTCGAAAAATTAAGTTCTAAGTCTGTTGGAAATTTTCCATTTAAAGGTATTGGGTTGAAGGTATTGTAAGTTAAGAAAATCTTATTTTATATCTAAATAGTAGGTGTCATAATTTATTTTAGGTTAGTTTTCAAAATTTATCTTTTTTAAAAAAAATAAAAAATGATAATAATAACAAGAATACTGATATTTTGATAAAAACAGGTTGAGGAGGTACTAAATATATAAAACAAATCAAACTGAATTTTTTTGACAAATTAGAAGCCTAATCAGACCCTTTTGTATCAAAAATGAAGAAATAATGTGGATTTTAGGTCAAATTAAATAATTTTTGGATAAATCTATATAAAAATTAAGCCCAATGATATAATTAGATTTTTAATAAGCCAATTTAATCTAATCATTGACCAAATTGAAAATTTTATTATGTTTAAGAATTGATTTTAGTCTAATTAAAGGATTTAATTAGGAGTAATGACTTAATTATACTTTAAATGGATATACCTTTATAATTATACTCAAACCCTTTTTTTAACACATCATCTCAGAAAACCGACCCGTCATTGCTCGATGCCACGAGCATCTCGTGACAATAGGTGAGTAATTCTAATGTGTGAATTATTCAATTTGTTTTCAAGTAGAAAACCTTGATGAATTAATTTACAGATATTGTAGTGTGAAAATTTAAAGGAATTGGCATTGTGTCGGGTTTCATGTAATTCAATTTGGTTTGGTATTGCATCTAATTTTTAAGTTTGTTAAAAAAAACTTATAGAAGACTAAGCTCAATAAAAATTTGTTAAAGCTTAATATCCAAAAAATTATTAGAAAATAATACAATTTATTTACTTTAAATATAAAAATAAAAATTACGAGTTTTTGTATCTAAAATATTATTTGGAATGATACAATAGTAAAAATTTCAAAGTTCGTTCTAAAAGAAGCCTCAACAATAATTAGAGATATTTCAACTTATGTCTCATGGTACAAGAGTTATGGACCTTTAAAATACAAAAAAAAAAAGAAGATAGAAAATGAAAAACATCGACTTTTTGGATTTCTAGTTGTAGTTCATTTATAGTGTACAAACTATGAATAGACTTGTTTTTCTTAGATATCTTTTAAACCAAGTTCTTGACTTAAGAAACTAAGGTCTGTTCATTATAACAATCATGTCATAATAGACTAATAGGATTTAAAATATCATTGGATTATAACAACCACAGATAAAAATGATGTATCTTATCTTATGTAAGGTATATTAGAGATGCTAATACATTTTGTTTAGACAACCAATTCTTTTTCTAGAATTTCTAAAGATCAATTAAAGTTTTTAATAATTATAATAATATGTAGCAATTTCTTATCCAACCAAAGACTTTTTAACTTGATTAGAAACTTCTTAACTCGTTTATAAAGGGTTGTCGTGATGTTATGTTGTGACGAGGGGAATGGCAATTATAATTATATTACAAAACATGATAAAAGAAACCTTAATTCATACTTCATTTTTATCACTTTCTAATACCTTAACTTTTTTTTAAAAAAACAAATAGGTGAACACGTGCAGTGGTATGGAATTACACGTCCATGAGGCTCGTTTCTTTCCCAAATTAAACAAGAGAAAAGCTAGTGACCTTTTTTCCTCAAGGGGCCAGTCTTCGAGGTTCTGATTGCTGGGTTTTTTACCATTAAGTTTTTGAAGTGAAGATCCATCCTTTTTTATTATTATTATTATTATTGTTATTGTTAGGGCATATATTGCCCCCACAAATTTAAAAGAACAGAAGATCCAAGTACAGTGCTGAGAATTCCCTTGGAGGCCGACACCCTCTTCATAACCCTACTTTTGTGTCTTCTTCTTGGTTAGCGGGGGGAAAAAAGTCACGAAACTAAGGTGTTTTTGATAATTTTTCAGGTTTTTGGTTTGCTTATTAATTTTAAAATCTATAAAATTAATAGAAATATACGTCAGTTAACCGGACAGGTAGGAACACACAGGGCGTCCACAGGCTGTTCTGTTCTATCAATAGACTTCTTCCGTTATAGAACGGGCCGGTTTATTTAAATATATATATATATATATATATATATATATATATATATATATATATATATATATTTAGACACACACCCCTTCAAAAGGAAATGAAGACGCTTTGTTTTTTATTTAAATAAAACACACACACGGGCACACATCGCTATTATACCATCTCTCATGCCTTTATCACACCCTTCGGACCGAATATTTGACATGTCCAAACCAAAACATTATACAAAAGTGTAAATCTATCCCCCAATTATTAAGGAACGGAATGTTTGGTCCCTCGACAAAAAATTTCATCAATCGAGTCTGTGGATGTACATAGACGCATCCCGCTTCATAGCTGTTTGGAGTACAAAATCATACGTTTTCTTTTCCGACGATACTTATGTTTGGATTTATGTTTATTGATCATGAGCATGTGTTGATGTTGATGAATTTGTTCATTAATGTATAATAATCTCTGATTAGGTGAAAGGGATGCGATTTTACAGTTGCTCTAAACCCTTGCATGATTAATGTTGCTTGCTTTGAAAATCTTGTTTACTCTTATAAATTAAATTTCCGAGGGCCAATTTACTTGATCAAAGGTTTTACAATCTAATTAAGGTTAAGGTATTGAAATTTATGATGGGGATAAAACCATTGAGGTTGATGGGCTAACAAATCAAGTAATTATGATGACTGATGCAAAGGTAATTAGAGATTAGTAGAATTATATGCCCTTAAAACATAATTAATTTCTTGTTTAAGGACCAAAGCCTTACCACTTTAATAGCACAAGGACAAATTTATACCTTACCCCAAGAAAATGTATTGACAGAAAAACGGTGTTTTTGGGGGTCACGTCACTTTCCACGATATAGCGCGAATGCTGTTTTTGACTGCGTTCGGGCAACGGGTACCTTCAGCTCCCTGTCCGGGCAACGCTACATCTCTCTCCTCTTAAGAGGAAACCATTAAAAAAAGAGAAGAAAAAAAGGTGTAATAAATAAACATAGATAAGCGCACACTTTCACTCATTAAGCTGAAAAGGAGAGCTTCCTTTTTTTTTTTTTTTTTCCTTTCATTTTTAGTTACTATTATTACGAAAAAGAAAGTGAGGTGGTAGTGAACCGAAAATGCTTTGAAATTTTTCGACTTGGTAATTTTTGTTGTGTTTTTTGTGGTCTTGTCATAAAGTTGTGACCTTTTTGAAGTGAGGTATAATGGGGTGTGAGAGATCAGGTTAGTTTTTAGAGGGAGAAAAATGGTGGGGTTGTTAGTGTTTTTGTTGTTGTCACGTAGATGAAAGAGAAAATGGAATGTTAGGGGTTTTGTGGGTCTTATTTTTTAATTTTTGGTTGCCTATGTAATGGTGAGTTGGGTTTTGGTTTGTTGTTGTTTGGATCTGAGGAGCTTGAGAGATTAAATTCAAGAGCTTTGGTGGGTTATGGAGAGGAAAGTTGGGGACTTTCTTTTTGTGTGGTTGTTGATCTTGGCGTTGCTGCTGCATCCAGTATGGCTGGTTTTGGGTAATATGGAAGGTGTGTTGTTTCTGCGCGCATTTATTGGTTTTTTGGTACTGTAGTTTTGTAGGTTTTTTCTTTTTTGGAAAATTTGAGTTTGATCCCGGTTTTTTTTGCTATATTTGCTGATTTGTGAAAATGGGTTTTTGTTTTTGCTTTCATTAATTGTTTGGTGAGTGAAGGATGAGTTTCTGTGGTCGAGTAAAGTACTTTGATAATGGGTACTGGTGATCTCATTGAATTCTTCAATTTATTGCTTTTGATGGTGAATTTGAATGTGTGATGTAAATTTGCGGTAAAGGTTGTTGATCTCTTAGCTCAAGAGTTAAAGATTCTATGTTAGTTTTTACTGTTCGTTACTTTTTAGAATTAAGATGATAGTTGAAATGGCTTTATGTGTACCTGAGAATTTGCCTACTGAGACATTGCCTTTTTGTTCTCCACTTTAAAATTCATATCTCTAGAGGGATTTATCAAATGCTTTAAGAATCTGTACTTGCTTTGAGATACATTTTGTTGTGGAGGTATATCCTTCCATATACATTAGATAATGAATGGATGGTTACTGTGAGATGATTCCTGTCTTGCACATTTGGTGCATTTCTGCCTTAAACCCTGCGCTTTCTTCTTCTTTTTTGAGAAAAAAAATCTCTTTTTTCTTTTTCTTTCATGTTTATAGATGAAATGCCCTGAAGAAAGGGTCAGCCTCATTGTTCCTATACCTCATTGACTTATCTCTGTATATAATGTGCCTTAACTAGTGTATTGTTATCAGTTGTCAACCCCTAACTTAACTGGTTTGCTTGCTTGAAAACAGGTGATGCTTTGCATAGCCTTAGGAGCAATTTGAATGATCCAAACAATGTCCTGCAGAGTTGGGATCCTACCCTTGTCAACCCATGCACGTGGTTTCATGTCACCTGTAACAATGATAATAGCGTTATAAGAGTGTAAGCTTCTTGCCCTTTTGGTGTTCCTCAAGAACAAGCTTATGATGTAACTTGTTACAAACGTATTAGCTTACTTAAGCATTCCTGAGGAATACAGGCTGTGATATTTCTTCTTAATTGCACAGTGATCTTGGAAATGCTGCTTTATCTGGTCAGCTTGTTCCACAGCTTGGCCTGCTTAAGAACTTGCAATACTTGTAAGTCCTGCTCTCTGATTTTGAATACATTTGTGCACCGCACCAGTTCTCTTGCTCTTGTGAAGGGGATTTTGAAGTGCAATATTACAGATCCAGTTGCATTTGGAGACACAAATAAATGTTCTCAAGCATTCATTTCTTTGTCAAAATGAATAATGTTGATTCCCCAGAAATATATTTTTCTGAAATCATCAAAAAGTTTATTTCTTCTTTCTGGAAAAATATGATTTTGGAATTAGTGCATATACATTTAAGTGTAGATGTATTTCCATGTTGAACAGTTTAGCAATTCTTTTCCGAGTTAAAAAAAGATTCTTGAATGACATTAGTAGCAAGTGCTTCATTTGCTCTCGAAGATATTGTGTTATTATATCCTCACTGGGGTAGAAAAGGATCTAGTTCATGTCAGATGTATGGGTTGGATGAAAGTTCATAGGTCAATTGGAAAGGGTTGACGGCATTCTCTGCCGGGGCTAGTTCTCCTAAAGAGGTTACATTATAAGGATGGGAGATGTGATGACAAAAAAAAGAGAGCAGCATGAGATATTGCTCTCAATACTCTTCCAAGTGGGAAACGATTTTGGAAATATTATCTAGATTGTTTATGTTGGCAGATATTTTTCTCACTTCCAGCCATGCAGATGATTGTGCTCTCTTGACAGACTGTTGCAACCAAAGATTTTTCACTAAAACTACGTAGCCCATGAGACAGAACAATGAACTGTGAAAGAATTGGATATTTCCAATTATGTTAGCATTTCCAGTGGTCTAACTAAATCTAACGCACATGTAGTCAGCTGTCTGGTTGAGTGAAACTCGTATTTCCTATTGCAAGTCAGCAGAAAGTAAGAAATGTTTTATGTTCTGAGCCCCTGTTCTGTGTATTGGATGACCCATCACTTAATT
>Ga0325411_1004011_pt1 | contig 16568 bp, 12 predicted proteins | sample PopdelMetagenome_13_FD_206181 | JGI IMG/M metagenome (GOLD analysis project Ga0325411, IMG submission 206181) | Populus deltoides microbial communities from Bellville, Georgia, United States - Xylem-PdIQD-R4 | ecosystem: Host-associated > Plants > Phyllosphere > Stem > Wood/Secondary xylem...
TTCAACAAGATGGAGTTTAAAAACTATTCTTCAAATTCTCGTACAGGAAGACTTTCATTCATGCGTTCATTGAAATTTTGTACCAGAGAAATGTGATTTATTTACTGAGTTAGGACTAGTACTACACTGAGCTGAGCTATTGTTCAATATTTTACAATTTCTTTTCCATCAACCATATTATACATCTGCATTTATTTTTTTTCCATTGAGATGGGCTAGGTTCAATTGTAAGTCCATATTGAATTGGGCCAGAAATGGCTCTTTTGGAGCATTATAAATAAGGCTTGAAGCCCATGTAATGCACAAAATTTGTATTAAAAAAATGTCATTTGTACGATGGGCTGGATTAGAACTATGATCTGATTTTCTCTTTTAATTTATCCAAATGGTAGAACATCTCAGAGAATTTAATTTTTTAAATGAGTAGGGAAACAAATATTAGAATTGCCCTTTTAATATTTTCTAGAAAAAGAATGTAGTCTTCATGATAATATTCTTTACGTCAAATAAAAAAAATGCTTTTATTCTATTAGAGTTTAATGTGTGATATTGTGGTAATTTTGATGGTTATGATTTAATTTTTTTTTATCTAAATTTAATATTTTTTAAATAATTTCATTGGGTAAGAAATTTAATGTTTTTTTTTAGAATTCTGACGTAATTAAGAAATTCAAATTATTTTAAGATAAAATTTAATAATAAAATATTTTGGAGACAAAGTTGATCTACCCCAATTAATTGAGCTATATTTAAAGTTTTTGTTTTTGTTTTTTTTTAAAAAAAGTCTTGTTAAGCACAAGTAATTGAGATAACTTGAAAAAATCTACATCAAACGTGAGTCAATGAGCAAAAACCTATGAAATTCGTCGATATCATATTTATTTGACATATTTATTTTTTATTTGTATAATTTAATAACATAGTGAAAATATGTATAATAAAAGATGGAGAATTTCAATTTTCTTCTCTCTCTCTCTTTTTTTATCTCAAAGTTTTCATCACACATAAGACCCATCTAGTAATTGAGCTTATCGAACATTGAGTCATACTTAGGTTATATAAAGGTAATATAAAATCACCTTAAATTAATAAATCAATATAAATTAACAATTACATCCCCGTCAAGTGACATCCTACTAATAAAACACTGATATTTTATTATAAAAAAATCTAAAGTCAAATTCTATAGTTTTATTTATCGTAACATCATTTGGATTTAGAGTTTAATTATAGGGGAAGTTGAAGATATTTTTTTTTATCATCTTATAATTTAATTTTAATAAATAAAAAAATGATGTAGGAGGATTTATATGGAATATTATATGTTTCCTTAGTTATTTTTATTCCTATTTGGTTTAAAAAATATTGTCATTTGTATTGTTTTATCTTATTCTTACTTAGTTTAAGAAATTAAATATTATCATCCGTAATTTTAATTTTGCATTTTAGTTTATGAATCTCTCCAATCAATTTATAATTATTTATTAATTTTTTTTCATTTTAAAATAGACATATGACTAGTATAGATACGATTGTCAAGCTTGTGTTTGAGCAATATTAGTATTTTGATAAATTAATAAAGAGACTGTTTTGTATCTTTTTCGTGAGACATTATTTACGACATATAGGGTTTTTATCTCAAGCCCTTTATGTTCAAGTTTTGTCTTCTCCATACTTACTTTGTTTTTATCTAGTTTGATTGTGTTAGTTGATATCAGAGCCTAAAAATTCTTTATAACTAGTTATGAGTTATTTAATAGTTATGGTTGAAAAAAATCATAGAACATGGCATGTCCATATAGGAGGACAAGAAGGGATTTTGTCTTAGGAACAAAATGTCAAAGACCTTATAAGGATCTACAACGGCAAGTAATAAAATTAACTCATTGATTGGTAGAGAGAGACTTGTATAGGCAAGTTATAGAACCAACTCGTCAATTAGAGAAGAAAAACCTAGACGATCATAATAAAAGTGATCATGAAACTTTAGCTAGTTTAAAGAACTCATTTTAGAGATACAAGTAAAGAAGACAACCTTTTAATTGAGATAAATATAATATTAAAAATGAAATTTTTGATAATTCTAGTTTTTTTATGGATTAAAATCCACCATCAAAACTAGATATGGAAGAAGCTCATGATATCATTAAGCTTGAGGGATGCATAAATCTTATTTTATTTTTTATATAAATAAGGATCTACAAGGATCCCATGATGAAAGTAAAGAATTATTTGATACTCTAAAAAAATTCTTTAGAGCTACCCTTAAAGATATCAAAGTTGTAGAAATTTATAGCAAAAAAGAAACTAATGAGCCAACCTATTATTTCTTGCTAATAATAAAATGTCCAAAGCTAGCACTTGAAGAATTTTAAGGAGGTTTTTGTTGTGGTCAATCAAGATTTGTGGGGAAAAAAAAGCATTTTAGTTGATATGAAGGATAAAAATGTCATGCTAGATTCTAAATTCAATTCTTAGTTAGGACATTTATATTGATAAGTGCAATGCAAAATGAGAAAGTTTTAGATTAGCCAATAAAAAAATGCAATGTCTTAATTGTTGCACACTACTTGAAGTATCTGTATGAACATGTTGTTGGTAGGTATGCTATTTTTAATGGAAAGAGTATGTATGTAAAAGGTTGAAAACTTTGTACATCCATCAGATCAAGATCAAGACAATAGTAATTTGTGTTAGTTTATATGCTTTATAGCAAATTGATTGGTTATATGTTAGATTAGCTTTGTTCATGTAACAATATATTTATTATTAATAAAGATATTATTTATCTTTATTAATAATAAATATTTGATTAATAAATTTAGAGTAAAAATAAAGTTATTCGAAAAAAAATTATCTGTGAAGGAAATTAAAAGTTGTTATAATTATGAAATCAAAACATTGTTCCTAAATATTTCTGGTTAATACTCTATTAAAATTTGATATTAATTAAAGTCATTAAGTATGGTATATATTATGTTTTTTTCTTTATAAAAGAAAATAATTATTCTCATAAATTGAGGTATAAGAAATATCTAAAATTAATATGTAAGTATCTGTTAGATGATATGTATACTGAAGTAACTTGTATAAGGATTCCATATAAAAGGATCACTTATATATATGAAAAGAATCACGTGATAATTTTGTAACGTGATATTTTGACTTGAGATAATCGAGTTATTTTATGTAGGGAATGTTATACTTTGATCCTAGATACAAATTGTCCTAATTAATGGTAAGAAGCATACAAATATTGGGTATAACATAAACCATATAAAGATATTTAAATAATTAAAAAAAAAAGATTCATTATCTTAGGTGAATTAATAAAAATTTTGTATTTGTTCTTAAATAGTACTAATTGTCAAATCCTTACGCAGAATAAAATGAGATTTGAGGATTATTTCAAATCTTATTTAAATAATCAATAACTATAGCGCGATAATAAATATGATTAGACAGAGCATATATACTTCATACTCTAATATCTTAATCAAGAAATGTTTGATAAAAAGATAATAATTACATTGAAAAATTGATCACTGAAAATATTAAATCAAACTATATATAACTTTTATGTAATTACCATTCATTTTATTCTTATTTAAAACAAAGCATTGACTAATAATCATGGAGATAACATGTATTTTTTTTTTAAATGTCATTATCATATATCAATAGAAAAATTATAACTTTATTCGTTCATTATACGAGCTTATCATCATGGAAGGACTTGCATAGAATTCGGTATTTTCAATCCTTAAAAACATTTACAACATATATAAAATTAAAGCAATAAAAATATTTTACCACCACCAATTAACCAAGTTTGCATTGTTCTTACAGGGTGATTATTTTTGATTCTGTTCGATTTTTATAAAAAAAATAACCAAACTGATTTTTTTTAAAAAAATCGAAACCGAACCGAAATCGGTTCAAACCGACCGGTTTCAGTTTTTTAGGACAAAAACCAGCTTGACTCAGTTTTGGCTCGGTTTTATTTAGTTTTTCCAGTTTGGCTTGGTTTTTTCTCCGGTTTGACATCGATTTGAGTTCAGTTCGGTTTTTTCAGTTTCAGACTTATAAAATTGAAACCGAACCGGTCGGTTTTTTTCAAAATTTTAATCGATTTAATCTGTTTTTTTCATGATTTAATTTTTTTAATTATTTATTTTATGATTTTCTCAATTTAGTCAGTTTTTCAGTTTATTTACTAAACCTAATTCCTTGCTATATTTCTTCCGAAAATTGCTCCTTTCACTTTTCAAACTACTCTTCCTCTCTTTAACTACGTACACTGTCGACGCTTTTTTCTTTCTTTTTTAGACTCATTTGATTGCTTAATTCTTAGCTATTGTAGCTTAGATTATCATCAACAATAATAGTGGAATTCATTCAAGGACCATGATTTAAAAGACAATTGATGTTTTTAATATTCAACCTTTGTTTTATTGTGTAGTGAATCACTAAAACTCAAGGATGAATTCTCTCTAATTAAGGAGTATGATGCATGAAGATTTTTAAAGAAAATTACTTGTTTTCTTATTTATAGTTAATTTAGAGAAATATTTTTTTATGCTATTTTTATTTTTTTTCTATTTAATTTAGAAATCAACATGATCACTTTATAATTATTTATTACGATTTTCTTACTCGCTAAGATAGACCTAGAACTTGCGTAGAAATTGACATTTTGATAAATTAAAAGAATTAGCCATGATCATCAGACCCCAGAAATCACAAGCTGAGGCATCAAGATTTGTTTGATGAAGAAGTAGCCTAACAATTTTCCAAACATATAAACAGAGGATAGATTAGCCAATCAAAAGGCAGAAAATCCAAACTTCCCTATGGCAACACAGAAGAACCAAACTGCACCCACCTGGCTCTACCCCTCTCTCTCTCTCTATAAATATCTCTGTATGGACATGTGTTTCCATGTCAGGGTTTTTTAAAAGAATCCAAAAAAAATCCGAAGAAAACAGATAATTTTCTGAGTGAAAAACGCAGTCTTTATCATTGCCCAGATGACAAAATAAAGAGAAAAGCAAAAGGGACCCTTCAAAGTTATATACTTCTCTTTATGAAAACCTTGAAAGAGCCCCAGTGAACAGTAAGTCCTTGTCTTCTCTATCCGACAGTATTGATGGTTGTAGATTTAAGGTTAAATATCGTTGATTGTGTTTGGTTTTTTGCAGAGTTGATGATTAAGTTAATGCTAATTGCTTAATTCAGTTTATGTTGAATTTTTGGTTTCTGGGGGGTTTGTATGTTTTTTTTTTAGAGTTTGATGTTCTTTTGCTATGTGTTCTTTTGTTTTGCAGTGAAATTCTGTGAAGTGGGGTACTAAGGTTTGTGTAGTTTGTCTTCATCTTTTCCTTGAAAGGGTTTGTGCCATTTTTAGTAGTTCTTTATTGCAAATATGGCATCATCAAATAATAGTACACACACTGAGGCTGCAGAGATGGAACAAATTATCACTGAATTTTTTCCTAAGAGTCTTCAGATTATACTTGAGTCGAGGTCTCCTTTCATGTCATCGCGTAATTATAGTGGTGAACAAATGGTATCCTTATCTCCATCTTCTTCGTCCTCCTCCTCGCCGAGTGTGAGGCCAAGAGATAAATGGTTCAATTTAGCTCTTAGGGAATGCCCGGCTGCTCTTGAGAATCATGATCTTTGGCACCAAAGCTATTTGGAACCGATGATTGTTGATGTGATTTTGGTGCAGGTGCCACCAGTTCGGTGGGATCCTGTGAATTATCCCCCCCAAAGGGAGCCTGTTAGGAATTTTTCGACCAAGGATCAGTATCCATTTCACTGGAATTCAGATCAGGAAGAATTAGGGTGTGAGGGTAAGATTGAAAAGATTGTAGAGAGGTGGGAAGTGCAGTATGAGGGTCGGAAGTCAAGGGATAGTGGTACTGGGAGCAGGAAACTTAGCAATACCTTTCAAACATGTTATATGAAATCAATATTACTTTTCAGGTCTTTGTATGCAACTGTTAGGCTTTTACCTGCATATAAAATTTTCCGTGACCTCAATTCATCAGGGAAAATTCGTGCATACACACTTACACATAGGGTGTCTTCTTTTGTTGAGCCCTTTACACGCAAAGAAGAGGCTGAAATGCAGCGATTTGTGTTCACCCCAGTGGATACTTCCTGTGGTAGGCTTTGCCTTTCGGTGCTGTATCACTCTTCATTATCAGATGTCAGCTCTGAGTCGTCAGCTCCTATGTCCCCCCAATTTATCCCAGATTATGTTGGGAGCCCTTTGCCAGAACCAGTGAAGAGATTCCCCTCTCTTCCTGTGTCGCAAAGTTCTCTGTCATCTTTGCCATTCTCAAGACAACATAGGTGGTACTATGACCATAATAAAGCCTCACCACCTTCATTTTCTTTCTCACCATCACCTAATCTCTCAGGAAAGCATGGATCAATATCTAATCCTAGTTCCTGTCGATTCCAACCTTCGAGCTTGCCTCCTCATCCACCCGAAGTGCCTTCAGTTCATAAGAAGAATACGAGCTTTGATGAACATTATCCCTCCCCTAGCTATACACCATCTCCATCCCCATCACCACCAATCTATATTACTGAGAGTCATCTTTCCACAGCTGTTTTACAATCTGAAAGTGCACCTGTTAGCATACCTGCTACCAAGCATGCTAGTTCTCCCCTGTTGTCCAACAAGCAAAACTTGCCCCCATCTCCACCACTCAAAGCTACCACATCTTGCAATCCGAAGACTGATGAAAGTACAGGTTTGGTTCACCCTGGTGCAACAGATGAGAAGGTATTATATATGCTCATAACAATGGTCTTATGTTGCCAAGGCATTTGATCAATAGGATTCTCTGTCTACTGCAGTTGTTCTCTCCTGGGAAAGATGACATTAGAAAATATGCCAGCGTGAAAACACTACCCAACAGCTCTCCGCGGATGACATTTTCCAGAACTTCCAGCAGGTAATATCAGGATGATTTTGATGATTCTGAGTTTTCTTGTCTGTTTGATGTGGAATATGATGACATAATGGATCTACGTGTGAAATATTGTTTAATTACTTCTAGCGCGTTTAATTTTGGTTGGTGCTGGTATTACATTAAGGGTGTCTGAGTCCCTCTGTTCTGCTGAATAAATTATCTTGCTGATGATATTTGAGGTGATGGACTCATTAGATGTTAAGCATGTGTACATTTGAATAATGGAATAACAGAGTAATAGAGCTTCTGGCAACAGAGTTGAGCTATCCTGCTTTCTTAGCCAAGCTTTAACGAATAGTATATCATGGTTCTTGCGGAGCATCTGCAATACTTCTGATAGTATAGGGGATTGAATATCAGGGATCCCATCAAATGTATTGTCTGACACACTCATTTGACATCTTTAATAGCTAGTGCTTTAGGTATATATCCTCTCAGGATCAGAAGTTTGATGACAATCTGTGGTCTGAGATCAAAATCAAGTAAGGCTTATGTTTTTATGCGGCATCATAGTGTCAGTGCTCATCAGCCTTGATACTTTCTTGTGGTTCATTTCTGCCATGATGGATTTTTAATTTCTTAAAGATTGTAATCTACAGGATTACCAGTCAAAGTCTTTGGACCTTTTTAGGAAGGAACTCAGAATTTAACTAGTGCTTATTCAGGTTTTCTTCTTTATTAAGACTTAGTCTTATTTATCTACAAAATAATTAGCCAGCCTTATTATTCCTTTGGCTTTAGATTGCCCTATGGTTAAGTTTACCTTTCTACCAGGATTTGGTTTTCTTACTTTCTGTTTGCTTTGACACCCATAAATAGACAATGGTTAGACATCAAGACAGAATAAACATCGTCAGACTAATTGAGTTTTCTAAGAATTGGCTCTCTTGGGCCTATTCACTACTTGAGTCAAATAATCTGATTGGATTGATGTTGAAACAGAGTCCATCAATTCAGTACTTGAGCTTGTAAGGAAGGAGGTTGATATTTTTACATCAAAGCCTTTGCACTTGTCAAATAATCTGATTGGATTGATCATGGTGGTAGATAAGTCTGAAGAGATTGGTGTGAAGCTCTTTTGAAGATTATTGTAAAATTAAGAACTAGCAGTTAGAAACAGTATGCTGGAACCTTTATGCGCAACGAGTAAAACATGCCATTGATCTAGCGTGTTCTTGATTTGGGCTGGTTAAAACTGACCCTTTAATGTACTGTCTGAGCCCAATTATGTGGAACTGTTATGAAAATTGTTTATTTAACCAATCTATAGAACAAAAATTGCAATCAGGTTGGTTCTATCATGGTTAAATTGCTGTAAATCTGGACAGAATGTGTTTTTCTTCATGAAACTTTGTTGCTTTAAAACAATATGCCCCAAGTTGACTGGCAGAAAATGTACACGAACTGCAAGCAAGAAATGAATACTGGTATTCGATCCAAGCCGTTTGGTCATTCAACTTAATGTGCTTTTTGCATCTTGCAGACCCGAGACATTTGATAAAAAAGGCCATCTATCTGACCCTCTTGAGCCTGGAGGTCTCTTTCCGATTAAAAAATCCCAAGATGCAGCTGTTGGTGCTCTTGTACACACGCTGAAGAAACCCCCACCTTTATGCCAAGACTTCTCTGGTTCGGCTGATTTGGCACCAGATTCTAGGTCCAAAATGTGGAGCTGCAACCTCCAAGAATACAATCCAGTCTCTGTAGCACCAGCGGGTCAGCAGGCTGCTGCGTCTGGTGTTGCATCTTCAGGTCTCATTGCTTCAAAAACAGCAGCTGATGCATTGGAAGAACTGAAAAGATACGAAGAAATGAAAGACTTGTTGCTTAGCCAAGCTGGCAGGTCCAACGCTTAAGCTAATTATGCTTCAACGCCAAATCCTACTAGCAGCAGTGCAACTGGATATTGAACTCGTGTTGATGATTGCACATCTGTACATAGTCTTGGTTTAAGAGGTGATTTCATGGTTTATAGGAAAGCGCCCATCTCCTTGTGTATGAGGCGACATGAGATGATGATGATGATGACAACCGAGGTTAATGTAACAACAGTGATGTTGGTGTTCTTGCATTAACGCCAATTGGGCAGGCTGTTAGATAGCTTAAATGGTGTTGTAGGGTCATTTTACTTTTAGGAGTGTATAACTGAGGTTGAGTCTCATCCATGCTTGTTTTCGATGGACGGAAAGTTTCCTTCATGACTGGACGGGGAAAAATAATTAAATTCCTAACATAATGAAGGAACGTGAGTTTTATATATATATTGGTCGGAAAATGTTAATATATTGGAATGTATATTTATTTAAAAAATAAATATTAAAAAATAAATGTTTAATTAAAAATGTTTAAATTTTATTATACAAGCAGCATAAATATTCTATATTTCTGAGATTCACTTTCACAAAAAAAAAAAAAATTAATTTACACCGATGAAATATTTTATTGGTGTAAAAGTTGTATTTTCATCGGTATAAATATCATTGATAAATTTACTAATGGAAATGTATTATCGGCGAGTGTCTCATTAGAGATTTAAATCCTTCAGTAATTCATTTAGTGATTTAATTGTTGATGACTAGACTGACAAAATATTAATGTCGGTGATAAAAAATAGGAACCAATTATTTTCTGTCGGCCTATCCATCGGTAAATATTACAAATAGAGTACCCTCTCGATAATATATTGTGTCTCACTGATGGATTGACTATCAGACTCATCTACAAATATATTATGTCGGTGAATCTGCAAGTATATATCAAAACGGTTCACAATTTTCTATAATTCTCCAAAGAAATGGGCTTATTGAGTCGATAAAATCACTGACAGAATATATTTATTTATCAGTATTTTAGTAATTTGTTTTTTTTTTCTTTTTGAGATACTATCACACAACTTCACATTAAAAGACATTAAACAACATTGAATAACTAAATTAAATTGAAGAGCACATTTTCTATTATTAATTTTACTGTAAAAATCAATTATAAATATCTATATATATTAAAAAGTAGTTGAAGGTGAAGGTGGAGATGAAGGCGGAGGGGGAGGAAAATCTTTGTAGAGGTCTATACAGGGGAGGATAATGACTAGACAAACATGTCATCATCTTCTTCCAATTCCAATGCTTCGTACTTTGTTTTTCATATTTTACCTTCATTTTGGCCCCTAGAGCACCAATTCATTCTTAAAGCAACTCTTTAATAGCTGATGATGGTTGCCTTGGGCTGGATTTTGGGATGCCTACTACTGATACACTACAACCCAACCTCATATCTCGGGCTGCAGTCATAGAGATATCATAAATCCAATTTTTATTTTTGATCTATCAGTTGCTCCATCATCCAACCATAACTTTATATCATATTTTGGATGGATTGAAGGGTCTTCTCCGTGTTTAGCACGCATGTCAGCTTTATATTATTCCTATAAAAAAAAAAAGTTAAAGACGTTGACATAAAAATATTAGTCCAAAAGATATACAAAAGGTTTCAAAGTTCAACAAATATCTCGACTCGACTCTTCATGAACTATTACACCCTTTTCTTTCTATCTTCCCTCTGCATATGTGTTTCCAGATACAACTTTATTTATTGGACTCGCGCTTAAGTTATGTAGCTTGGAAAATAAATCATTAATTAATTTTGAGTAATAATCATAATCACTAACATTTAAAAAAAACACTTTAAAATAAAACACAGTCATAAAGCTTTGCATGGTTAATAAAAGGAAATGACCTGTTAGCATGCTTGGTAATGGAATCGTAAGTCTTCTTGTTTATGTTTGAGGACCCACTCCGTGACTACCTCCTAAAACTTTTTGACGTCAATAACTCTAGATATCTCTTCTAATTACTCTTAGTAATGTGGTGAGGTCCAAAATTCTTTCACCCCTCAAAGTCATCTAACTCGACTCTTTGCTTAGCATAGGTGTGTGTGTTATACTAGAAACCATACAACCTAGTTTAGAAGTTTGTTAAACTTAAAAGATATGATGATGAAAAGATTATAATTTTACAAAAAAAAGCATTCATGTTATTAGGGGATTTCACTTGGAAAAGAAAATGTTCCATACTAAGAGATTCGAGTTCGTAACCATGGGTTCCAATGTACGAGATTTTGTAGCACTTACCAATGAGGCCCTATTGACTAGTATTACATAGAAGAAATCAATTATAGGCACTAATATAATCATATCTGCTCTTCATAGACAAACTTGGGATTTGCGATCCCAGGTAAGATCGGTTCAAGATCATGGGATCCTTTTTCATCAAATTGGAAGGGTTGTTGCATAAAATGTATGTCTAGGTAATTGCCCCATAGATCCTATATCTATCTATATGAAGAAGAAATCATGTAATGAAAGGGATTCTTATTCATACAAATGGTACTTTGAACTTGGAACGAGCATGAAGAAATTAACGATACTTCTTTATCTTTTGAGTTATTCTGCTGGATCGATTGCTTAAGACCTTTGGTCTCTACCCGGACTTGATGAAAAAAATGGAATAACTTATTATGGACTTATTGAGAATGATTCTAATCTAGTTCATGGCCTATTAGAAGTAGAAGACACTCTGGTGGGATCTTCACAGACATAAAAAGATTGCAGTCAGTTTGATAATGATTGAGTGACATTGCTTATTCGGCTCGAACCAAGGAGTTCCTTAGATATGATGCAAAACGAATCTTGTTCTATCATTGATCAAAGATTTCTCTATGAAAAATATGAATCGGAGTTTGAAAAAGAGGAAGTAGAAGGAATCCTTGACCAGCAACAGATAAAGGAGGATTTATTCGATCACATAGTTTGGGCTCCTAGAATATGGAGCTCTTGAGACTTTTTATTTGATTGTATCGAAAGGTCAATTTATTAGGATTTTCCTATTGGCCAGGTTATTTTGGGTAAGCAAATCATTTATGATGAAGAGGCCATACTTAAATTTAAGCACCATATGCCATCTCGAACTTTATTTTTGGTTTTAGTTTTTGGAATTATTTTTCTTTGTTTTTTTGTTTAAAATAGATTTCTTTAAAGATTGTTTTTTTCCCTCTTGGAACCTAATTTCTAACATTATTTTCTTTATCACTCACAACTAACGGTATAAAACGAAGAAAGCATCAATCAATAATAATTTCCTTTAAGAAATTCTTAAAGGCAAGGTATAAACAAAACTAGAAATAAAGATAAATAAATAAATGAGATAAGAATAAAAGATGAATATAGCTTTTTTTTTAAGAAGGATAATTAATTTGATTGTGGAACTCTTGAAGAAGAAGAAGCTCTATTGTTGCTGTCGATGACTTCGTTGCACAAGGACGTGTGTAAAGTCTTGAACTTATTCTCCAACTCAATAAGCTTTAGTAAGTTAAGCTCTTCGATAGAAGCATCCCACCATCCTTTTCTCTCATTTTCTATCAACTTTTCCTCTAGTTCTTGACCCTTTTTCGCATCAGAATCTAGCTGTTCTTGAATTCTTACATGCCTACGTGCCTCCAACAAGCTGCTGAGCGCCATCGCTAATGGCGAATCTCCGCCAAGAAAGTGATTAGTAACATATTCCATTGAAGGATGAGCAAAGGAAAAGGGGTTACCAGCAGGTGAAAAAACAACAAACAGAATTTCAGCCCCTGTTAGAGTGACAAGCTCACTTACCTTTTTGTAGATACTAGATCACCGTTTAGAAAATGTTACAAGCCTAACTTCTTGATTTTCAATGCTCTTCATTTCCATCTTTTGTTTGCCTTTAGTCTTTTTGGCTGCCATGGCAAACATTATAAATAAATGAAAAGTTTTCTTGTTGATATGGTGTATAAGACCTGTACTTTAGCAGCATGATACCCCAAATTAATTTGGTGGTTTAATGTAATGATTATTTTTAAAAATATTTTTTTATTTGAAAATATATTATTTTTAATATTAATATATTAAAATGATCTGAAAACGAAAAAAATTTTAATTTGAAGTAAAAAAACATAAATAATCTATAACATATATTTTTAATATTTTTAATGACTATTATAATGCTGTGTGTTTTGTATTGTGGTGTATAATATTTTTCACTTAAAACTATATCAAAATATATTTTTTTTAATTTTTGATATTAGCACATCAAAATCATTAAAAAAATATAAAAAAAATATCAATTTAATACATTTTGAAACCAAACATATTAATAAAATACATCTAAAACTAAAATTAAACCTTTCCCGTATTTGATGTTAGAGTTTGAGTTTCATTTAAAGAATTAAAACATTACCCTGGTGATCCATTTTTAACTTTATAAATTATTGTTCTATCTTTCATTTATTTCATATCGGATTGGTGGTGATTTGTTCATTCAAAATAAGAAAAATATTTTGAAACATTTTCTATGTTTTGAAAAAAAGAAAAAGAAAATGTCGTTTCTCTGTAAAGAAATGGAGTCTTCCGGGCTCCTTAAATTGAAAAGAGAGAACTAGTAAACGACGTAGGCCCAAATATGAATGGATGCCTTTAAAAACTGTAAAGTTAAGACTTTAAAAAAGGGCCCAAAAACACATACCTCAAGTCATAGTGGCCCGAATGAGAATATTGTAGTATGCATAGAGATGACAATAACTATTTATTGACAGAATTTTATTTTTATTCATATTTTAACAGGAAAAAAACTTAAATATTAATATTATATTCATTGGTTTTTATTTATTTATATGAATATTCATTATTTAAATAAAAATCCATGATTATATTTATATCTGTGTATTTTGAAATTGATTTTTATGATATTATGTGTCTAGCTATAACATCAAATGATTGTCCCCAAGGGGTGTAGCGTGATGGCAAAGGGTTTGGGATCTGCACAGCAGGTCTCGAGTTCGAGTCAGGGCGTGCACCTCTTGTAAGAGCCTGGGACAGCCGGGGTTTTACTCCCTCACCTGGGCCCACAAAGTGCGCTTTCCGGGGGGTGAGGTTTCCTCGAATCCAAAAAAAAAAAAAAAAAAAAATCAAATGATTAATTAGAGATGTGTTAATTAAGCTAACTACGGGGTTAATGACTAAAAAAATTTAAAGGATATTCAATGGATTAATTCAGAATATTTGAGTAAGAACAAGCTGGAAGACTTCTACTAGTGATGTTGGATCAGATCTTAATTAATTTTGATTAATGCGAAGGAAAGAGCTAATCCATGGGCTTGAAGGTTACGAAAATATTTGGCAGCAAATAGGGAAAGACGGCGATTTATGTTTTCTCATGATTTTCCACACATGGCAAGGAAATATTATGTGGCATGGAAAACATAGGCGGCAGATTTTCCTTTTTCTACAAGGATAAGAGGCAGCTTAGGAGTTCTATTTTCGCAAGGAATCCTAGTTTTTTCTTTTTGTTTTTCTTTTATATAGTAATGAAGAAATATTATTAGGATTCCAGGGCTATTAAGGAGATGGAAAACTAGAAAACAAGAAAAAAAAAATTATCTTGATTACTTAGAAATTAAAAAAACAAAGCAAAACAGATAATAACGTTATAAACAAAACAATTTTACGTGTGGATCCATTCTAAAATTTTATCTGAAGCTCTAAAAAGATTCAAATCTATATATATAAAATTAGCTTTAAAAGTCTTCAATCATAGAGCAAGATGATGGAGAATTAATTCAAAAGTTGAATCCCAATCTAGCAATTAATTTTTAAAACTAGCTGATTATTAACTAGTCAAATATCTCATAATATTCTATAATCTAACAAAGTAATTATTCTATTTGGAAATTTTTCACTTTTTAGCATACAGTGTCGAATACCTAATCAATTGAAAAACTTGTTTCAAGGTAATCTTTAATGATAGAAATGCAACCTTCAAAAACAGTTTCTCTTTAATTCTTTACTGTCTATCAAATTGGCTCAAGTTTGCAGATAAGTTCTTCATAATTACTAATACTACTTTAATTATGGGACCTGAAGGTATTATAGGTTGGTTTAACACCAAATCAATACTTTAAGCATGACGTATCAGCTCTTTCAATTCTGATAATCTTTTTCAGTTATGTATCTGTTAGTTTTTTTTTTTTTTTATGTTTGTCTTTTGTTTTTGTGATTCTTTTTTCTTTTCTTTTCTGTTTTTCTTCCGTGCATCTTGTTTTTGGCTACCTTCTGGTTAGCTCTTTTAATGTATTGACTTCTTCCAATTTTTTTTTTGAAAAACTTGTTATATATATATATATATATATATATATATATATATAATGTAGAAAAAGACAATCAATCACTTTTGTTTTAATAATACAAAAAAAAAACAATATTCTTATGGCCAATTAAATTTTAATTTGAGTAAATTCTCTTGTATACAATTTGTTTAGAACTAGTAACAAAAACAAATTAATTTTTGGTGGTGGCAAATACACTTATGGAGGAGAAAGAAGATTCACCAGGCAATATAACAATTACCCTTCCAGAGCTAAAACAAGATTAGCAACTAAATTTATTTGTATTTGTTGTAATCTTCTTTTTACTTATCTTCCTATGTAAAGACAAAGTTGCTACTTTTCCTTAATTATCAAGGACTACAAAGTCGGTTTTGCAAGGATATACACAAGTCACAGCTCTTTTTTTTCTTGATAAAGGGGGTGAGAAAATGTGAAGCTGAAACTTAATCACAAGGTTGAAGGCAAATTCGTCAACATAAGAGACGAATTTGGAATTTGGGATTGAAAATTTTCAATTGAGCATTTATTTATTTTTAAGTCCAAACGGGCGTTCAGGGTTTTTAATTTAAAATTAACAAATTTTAATTGAGCCTCTATTTTTCCAATTACTTTTAATTGCATCAATAATTACCTTCAAACTTTACATTTTATGTAATTTTGCCTCTGTCAAACTCAATTGTCAACCTCTAAGTTGGACGTCTTTTTCATTTTGGTCCTTGGTTCTAAATTGGTGTATTTTGACCTTTAATTGACCAATAAACTTCTAATTTCTTCAATTTAGTCCTTTTATTCAAACGTCTTTCCAGTTTCGTCCTTAGTTTTGAATTTTTTTCAATCAAGTACATAATTGCCCATCAAACTTGAATATTTATGCAATTAAGCCCCTGATTTGACCAAATTAATTCCTAAAAAATACAATTCAATCCCAGACTTTAATTTCTTCCAATTAAAGCCTACATTGACTTTAAAAATAATATATTTTTTTTGCATTTAAGCCCTTAATAAATTCAAATAAACCTTGAAAAATTTCAATTGTGTCCTTAAACATCCAATTTTAAATTTTCCTCCTCAAATTAAATTTTCTTTGCCAATAAGACCTTCATCAATCAAAAATACACTGTCAAATTTTTCAATCTTGTATATTTGATCTTCCCTAACCAGACTTTGGCAATTTCTTGAGTATTTTAGTATACTCTTCTCACTAATATAGTTTTTTGATTTTCTTCCAATCTATTTTGTATTTTATCTTTGTAAACCCTCGGGTATAATTTTTCTGGGTATTTAAAAGATGAGAAATTTAACCAATAGTAAAATGGGTTAAATTAAATTAAAGAAACCTAATCAAGATAAAAATAGTGAAATTAATGAAATGAAAAGTGAATATAGTACTAAATC
>Ga0325411_1004014_pt1 | contig 16560 bp, 3 predicted proteins | sample PopdelMetagenome_13_FD_206181 | JGI IMG/M metagenome (GOLD analysis project Ga0325411, IMG submission 206181) | Populus deltoides microbial communities from Bellville, Georgia, United States - Xylem-PdIQD-R4 | ecosystem: Host-associated > Plants > Phyllosphere > Stem > Wood/Secondary xylem...
AAATAATTTTGAATAAAGATCCACCACAGAAAACCTTGTACCATTACCATTTATGGGTTAATGTGAGCTTATTGACTCGTAAACTAATGTACGTTATGTGAGTTGGGCTACGTTTGCTATCGCAGCAAAAACATGCTATGGCACTCGAAGAAGGTGACCATTTCTGAAACAGACGCAGCATGCTCTGTTCGGAGAAATGCTGTCTTCTGCTGGCATTACCGTGGTGGTGCATCATAACGCCACCAGGTCATAAGATTGTAAACTAGCGTGCCTAAGAAAGGTGCTCGGATTCTTATTACAATTTATGAGTAAGCGTGTGTACTTCATCCTATTGTTTAATGTTCTGTTGCAAATGCTTAACCTAGGGAAGTTACTTTGACATTTTCGTTGCTTCAATATGGTTGAGGTGGAGCTAGTTAATATGCATTATCTATTTTATTATTATTTTTTAAATTCAATTAATAATATTTTTTAAAAAAAATTAAGGCTATATTTTAATAGTTATATTTTCACCTATAAAAAGAAACACTTAACTATCATTTGCATCAGCTTTATACACTTTCTGTCCAAAACAATGCTGCACCCTCAGCTTGAAAATAAGAGCTATTAGGTTTATTTTGTGAAACATTGGTAAAAACAATCGTCTTGTTATTAAGAATGACCCATGGGTCCTAAAGATCTTGTATCTTCGTCATTTTACATCTAAGAACTGTGGGCTCCCATGAAAACAATCTGACCTAAGAATGCAAAGTTTTCCTGTGATGACTGAACTAAAACAGTGTATGTGAATCCAATTGAGTTCACCTTCTTGATTGTTAACATTTTCATCTGTAAGGGAACATGGCAAACAGCTCCACCTGCATCTATAGATTACTTGATTGTTCCAACGTTGTTTTCACACCATGGTATTCATGCTTTCATCCCTGTTTCAAATCCATAAAGAAATTTCAGTAGACAAAACAAAGCATAGGTTCAGGTTCACTTAATATCCATCATCGGTGGAAAACAAGCAGATCATGATATATGGCGACTTACATAGGTTCAAGGCTGGAATCGCACCCTATTTTTCTGCTGAGTCTTTGGTTTCAGTCAGTTGCTGGGTCCTGCACTATCACCAAGATTGTAACTAATGATGTAAGCAATACAATATAACTGGTTCAATTGATGGATCATATCAACCAAAATACAGCCACGGGTGCATAGATAACTTTGTTGAATGGAATCCTTAAGATGGCACAAGGAGACTGATGCAATTTCAGTTCATAGCTTTCAAATATTGCAAGGGAAACCACTGACAAAATGAAAGTCCACGGGTTTCTACATGTAAAGTTTGCTGACACTTCTTAGTTCATATTTTTAAAAGACACTTTATGATCCTGATCCTATTGCCTGTATCTCCCAAGTTCAAAATTGCTAGTGAATTTTCAAGGCCTCAAGCATGAAGCAATCACCACAACAATCACACAATACCGCAACAGCTTAACAAAGTCATAACCGAACAATTACAAGGAAGAATTATAAAAGTTTAGCAACTATTAGAGATTAAAATATAAACCTCTCTTGGAGCTTCACCGAACAACTTTAAACTTTTAAGTTAAAATAGTTTTTGACATGGTATCAATATTTTGCTAACTAAACAGTCACAGGTTCGAATCTCATAACCCTCATTCTTTCTTCTAGCATACAATAGCACAAGATAGCATGAGTTTATTCAAGTTTCAAACCTAAAAGGATTTCACTTAAAAAGGATGTTAGAAAATAATAAAAAACAATTTCTAAGGTTTCACCTAACAACTTAAACTTTTAGGTTGGAATGGTTCTTTGACAGTAACATCATATCAAAAAGTAGAATAAATATATTCAGCTCTTCCATTGTCAAAAAATCTTGCATTTATGAAATCAAAAAAAGAACAAAAAGGAGGTTCATTGAACTTGAATTTTGCTTGATCTTAGACAATGATGACCTTCGGACCATCACAAGTTTATTGTGCTGGCTTGTACAAGTTCCTGTCAAGCCCCCTTTACTCTTTGAGATTTTACACCGCCTTGCTTTATGACAGGATTCCTCGCCAATTAAGAGGGATTTGTTCAACCCTGTGACACCTAAAAGTATTTTGAAGAAAAACCCGCCACCAAACAAGTAATCACATCCTTATTTCCACCATAAACCCTTACACTTTGTTTGTTCTCAACCACCATTCTCTTCAAATTACAACAAATACTTTGAGGTTTTGAAAAAAGTTTAGTACGTAATCAGATGCATCATCATTTCCTACGCTGTCTATTCCTGATCCCATCATTGAGACCACAAACCATTCCAACCAACCTGAAATGTTTCATCAAACTAAAACACACAAACCCACTGAAAACTTTAATTAGCAGGACAGAAAGAATATGTCATGTAAGTGCCCAATGCCCACTGAATGAAACTTTGGTGGCAACTTTGCATAATTCAGTCTGTCAAACTTGATTGAAAATCTAGGTTGTTTCCTGGTTAACAAATGCAAACAACCTGGACACCATTGCCAACTTGAATTATGAAAGTTGATGAAAAAGGAGATCCTAGACTTCATTTTGAAATCGAGGTCCAAAAGAGAAGATACAAGCAATTTATCCTATATTTGTGGACTCCTTCATTGCTATACTAAAAGTAGATTACCCAAACTTCCATTTTCTCCACAATATTTCTAAAGCCAATATACAAATAAGTGCTTTATAAATTCCGCAGAATTCCAATTCCAGTGATTTCACCCTAAACCATATTGGCAACCCTTCTAATTACACTTTAACACCACATGAGAACTCCATTAACATGCCATCTAACATAAGGCCAGTACATTATTTAACATGAAGCACTCTTCCAAGGAAATCTCACTACAGAAAGCTGTTAGAAGATTACCATGTTGATGTATTACTGATACCAAGCCCATTGCACGTAAGTATCATTCCTTTAAATCTGGCAAGATATTCCTGCATTACAGTAACAGAATATCCAGATGAGCATCAATAAATTATACCCAAAGATGAAATCAATCTGACAAGTATTAATTCTGCCATCTGGAATTGATGTTACCAAAGAATTCTTACCCGCACAGTATACTTATCAATCTCATATATTCCAGTTAAATCATATTCAAATCGTTTAGCTGGATCACTCAACACTGCAGAAGAAAATATGAGTATGAAACAAGCAGAGTAATCAAAGTGAAGACACACCACTCTGTGGAACCTTTGAACATTGCTACTGCATCATCTATTGCTATAGCATTTAACTTGAGAAATTATCAAATTCATAGATTTGTTTAAGCCAAAAGGGGTATGTGGTTTGAAAATAGGATGTCAATTGCTTTCTGCATAGTTTCCTGTGTAACAGGAAACAAGCTCTGCTTCCTTGGAAAGGAGGAGATCCAAAGTAAGAAATGCATAAATTAGTGTGTGTATGCAAACCCCCGGGTGTGAGTGCACATTTCTCTCCCTGAAGTAGGAGAGGATATACACACATAGTGTGTATGTGTCTCTGATGCACGTGTGTGCATTAGAGTCTATTGAAAAGTGCACGAAATATGGTACATCTATTGCTATGATACTTGTTTTTTTTTTTTAAGCACCACTCGTGTGTTCAGTTTTCCAACACGTATTTCAAAGGCCCTTAAATAAAAGTCAGCTCATAGCAACTGCAATTTATATATAGATTAATAGCTTGCCTTGATTCATCTGAATTTTACTTGTATATTATATGCATTTTGCAAGAAAATTCTAATAAAACAATTCATTAATTTCTGAAAGCTGCAAACAAAGTAATTGGGCCAGAGGGACAAACTAAATTTCCCCAATTGATGCACTAGAAAAAATATGCATTGCACAAAATAAAGGACTCGAGCTTGTGTGCATGCATGAGAGTTACCTTTATAAGCTTCATTGATATCTTGAAATTTGGCGGTAACTGCACTATCACCCAGGTGCTTATCAGGATGCCACTTCTATAAACAAACAAAAATATCACGAAATTTTTAGTCAATGTCAAAGTTGTTGAAGAAAAATATTATTGAATCGTGAAATGCAAAGCTCACATAAGAAGCTGCTCAGAGCAGATGCACCACTAACCAGTGCAAGCATTCGGTAATTTAATCTTATCTTCTCGTCTGTTGCATCGTAATCAACCTCCAAAATTTTGTAGTAATCCTATACAGAGCAAGTCTTTCTAATAAGATGAAACAGACAAAGCTTTGACATGCAAACTAAAATCTCCACAATGGGAAAGCATTGTAAATAACAGGTTCACAGACATAACACCTGAAACCATCATTAAATGGTCCCAGAAAAAGAAACCCTAATAAATAGAACCAAACACCAGAAAACAGGATTATGATATACATAGTTTCCATTACACTACTTAACTAACAAGAGGATAGCACAACTTAAGGAAGAAAGTATGGATATGCTTGATCAAAAGAGATTCAAGATTTTTTTCTTCGTCATTCTCTAACTCTTTAATATACTTCATTCTCATAATCGTTTATTGCAAAAGAGCTTTCTAGTGCAGAACTTTATAAGAGAGGAAACTCTTTATCCAGTAGCATGTTTGTAAGAGAAGAAACCCTTTATCCTGTAGCATTTCTCTAGTCATATGACCATGACACTCATAGACCACCACCTGCCACTAGTTTGATGTCATGCGATATACCAAAATGCATACACAGATTGAAAGGTAGCTGCAGCACCCACCTGCCAAACCAGATGAAAGGTAACAACAGTTGAACAAGACCTGGAAGTTGATGAGGATATGTTGATCTATAGAAAATCCAGTTTCTTGTCACATGATTCTGACATTGAACAGTCCCCCAACTCCCTCCCCCCTCAAAAAAACAAAAATATTCCTGAACCTTTTAACCTAAGAGTTCGTTGTTTGAATATATGTTACATTTAATGATCACCTAGTGATTAAGGAAGAAAAAAAAACATTGGTGTAGTAAAGTTTCACTTGAAAGTTATAAGTAATAAAACAGAAGGAGCATTTAAGATTGCAGGATGTCAATTATGCTACAATTGAACAAGCTTGTAAGAGAATAAACTAGTCATGGTTTGATACCTCTGTTCTAAGAGCAAGCATAACTGCATTACCAAAAAGAGGAAATTTAAGCAAGTACGATAAGAAGAAAGCCAAAAGGTTGGGGAAAGAAACTTGAATTCTTTTGCTTTCCTACCACATCAGTGATCAAACGAAGCCTACATTTCTTAAACTTTACCCATTAACGACCAATACAAGCTTACTCAGTTCGACAAGAACTTTCAAGTAACTGCAGTACAAAACAACAATAGAATAAAATAACTTCCCTTTTGGTATAAAACAAGAGCAACTGAATCCACATATACATCAAAGAATACTAATAATCCTCTAGGGCACCATAAAATGAATCATCAAGAACCCAGTTCATTTAGTATCCTTCCCAACCATTTCTCATCACAAAAGAAAAGAAACCCAGAAACCATTGCCTCAAAAGAAACTAAATTAAACCCCAAAAGGGCTACATGGGATAAAAATCGAGCACCTTCTGAGTGGTGTTTTCATTGTCTTCCATATGCTATGATGATGGATTTGTTGTGGAGAGAAATTTGTGCATAAAACTTCATCTCATAAAACCAAAAAAAAAAAAAAAGGATATTGATGGGAACTTCTCAAAAGTAATGAAATTGAACGAGGATATTTGAAAAATTGGAATAAAAATAAGAATGGGGAATATATTTTGGGGTGGATTTTGGATTCCGTTGAAAGAGAGAATGAAAAAAATGGATTGGAAGGAGAGCTTCTTTGGATTTGTAAATTGTAATTGGATCTCCAAGTTTTGTTTGGTATAACCTCTCCTATATTTTTCTTGTTTTATTGCTCTCAGATGCACGTTGAGTCAAAGGGCCAAAAGAGAAATAAGGTTTAGGCTCCCACTAACCTCGTTGAAGTGGATGTCGAATATAGTACTGTTAGGACAAGCACAGGTATTGCAAGAAAAGACATGCTTGGTTAATACTCTCCCTTTTAATTAGGATTCATTTTAAAAGTTCCGACCTTCCCCGATGTTCAAGGGAGTCTTTATCGTCATATTTGGGCATAGGTTTCCTTGTATAAGGTTCATTCGTCGCTGAAGCACGCTCATGTAATTGAGAGTGTTGCACACCCAATGAGTAGGGTTGTAGGACGGTTGATTGAGTAATGGTAGGAAGGAGGACCAACCCTACTAAGTTGAATAAATAAGGTCTGTTCCTCTATCTATAGGGAGACCCCTAAAAGAGTAAGGCCGAATAGAAGTCTTCCTCCTCACGCTTTCTACTAGTCGGATAGGTAGCTTCTGCCTATAGGATAGGATAGGCCCGTCTTTGCGTTTAGGCTGGATACATTCCTTTCAAAGCAAAATCATTGATTTAAATTATAGAAAGCCCTTGGTATGACCTTATCTTCTCCTGGTGCAACCTCTCTCCCACTAGGATGTCCCTATTAGATTTTGACTATACAGGTGACTTGCGTTAAGCTGCGGATCTATTAATTTTTTAAAAGAAAAACATACAGCATAAATATTTAGACAATAATAGTATTTGAAAAGAAATTCATTAACTTGATTAGATTTAATAAGATCAACTAATGTAACAGTATGATTTTAATCATAGACAACAATATAAGATGAGCTATACAAAAAATATTTGGTAATAATTAACTAAAACAATTAAGTTATCAATATCATACCCGGAAAGGAAAAAAAAAGATTGTTAGAGATTTATTATCATTCCACTGTGAACAATACTAAAAAAAACCTTGCTGAGACGATCCAAATCTCATTGCAAAAGAGTGCATGACGGCATTAAAAGAAATCGCATGGGTTGCTAGAACAACGCCGCAAAAAAGAAAACAAAAATAAGAAGTGGTCATCCACCTATATTCAACAAATTAATTATATTTAACTCAAGAATAGAATCTATCTATAAAAATAAAATTAATAAAAAACAATAAGTAAAAAGACACAAGAGAACCCAATCAAATAAAAAAAACAAAGGACATTAAAAGTTGGATGAAAATATAGTTCAATCTCCAATGAAATAAATACTAAAGGATAAAACCGAAAAAAAAAAACATTAGCTTTAAAAATATTAAATAAAACAAATACATCTCGAGCGAACCCTCTAAAGCTGGGTTAATTTTTAAAAATTACAACCCAATAAATCCTAAACACGGGCTTAACCAAGAAACTAAAATCCAAACAAATTAAAAGTTGAAGGATGAAATCAAGTCAAAAAAACAATTTAAAAAAATTTGCAAGGAAAAAAAACGACAATAAAAAAAATGAGGATGAAATCTAATGGGAAAAAAAATAAAGAGTGAAATTAAAAATAAAAATTATCTCGGATTCTATAAATAGCTATTAAAAAATGGGAACCAAATCTAACAAAGCAACAACTTGAATGGGGATGAAATTGAAATAAAATTTGAATTTCATAAATTATTTAAAATAAAGCAAATAATAACCAAAAGAACATAGACTAAATCAAAATGAAAGAGAATTTCAATGGCTGATTTGAAAAATTAAAGAGCAAGTGCAAAGACCAAGGAAGAGAGAGGAAAGAAATGAGAAGAAAAAAGAAATGGTCATTGGCGACAAACCAATGAACTTATCTATGCACGCGCCGCTATTCATAGAGAACATGCTGAGATGCATTAGAAGCAATCCCAAAACGACAATTTTGGCCTCCTAAATCAACCATATGCACCATCCTAAGACGACAGAGTGATTAACATGCTGACGAGTCGACAACGTATTTTTTTAATTCTTTTTTTATTTATTAAAATACTTAAATGACCACATCCCAACCCATTAATTATATTTTTAAAAATTAATAAAATGACACAAATATCCTTTACCGAAGGGTTACATTATTTGACATTAAGGGCATCAACGTCTTTTTATTGTGCCACAAAAAATGAAAATTACAGAAAGCCCCCCATCATCAGTTATTTTATTATTATTATTCTAAGAGTAGATAGGTTATTTTACTATGTATTTTTTAAATGAAAATACAAAAGTAACCATTAGTAGAAGCTTAAAAATTTATTTCTTTTAAGGGTAGTGATGTAAATATATTATATATTTAAAATGCAAAATACACATCGTATCCCCAATCTATCTTAGAACACCAAAATTGTCATAATGCAGAGACTATTTTACCCTTAAACATTTCACTAATAGTTTTTTTAAAAGGCCAGGAAAGAGAAAATTTTATTCATGTCAACAATGAACAATATCTAGGCAAATAGAGTTTTCTCCTTCTTTTTTAGTTTTTTTTAATTGCTTATATAATTCATTTTTTTTCAATTTTTGCAAATTGTCCTACTAGGGTGTCCCTATTATATTACTACTAGCCTCGGTGCTTGCACTTCGCTTGAGACTAGGGTATTTTTTATGCATAAAATGATGTTTAGGTGTTGAAATGAGGTAAAAAAAAAGACATAAAAAATCACTCATGACAAACCTGTAACCACGCTAATTATCTTGCCAAACTCATGGTTCAAATTATGTGCTTGGAATAACTCAATAAAAAAAATAAAGAGAATTATAAAGCTTTTAAAAAAATTATGTTAACTTTTCAAACTTGTGACTTGAATCATTAGACCTAAAGTACCCAATCTAGAAAAACTATAAAGTCCAATTCCTAATCAATTAAATATTGAAGGATGAAATTCAAAAAAGAATCCCAATTATATAAAAGGATTTTAAAAAATAACAATTAAAAGAATAAGGATCAAAATTAAAATAAATAATAAATTTTATATTTAATTGAATGGTGAAATTGAAAAAAAAATCAATTTAGTAAAAAGAAAAGATAAATTAAAAAGAATGAGGATCATAATAGACATAAAAATAAAAAGTAATGTTGTAATTTAAAGGTGAAATTGAAAAGAATAATAACTTTTACAAAAGGACCAGGAAAAAAAATAGAAATCAAAATAATAAGGGCAAAATTGAACAACATAAAATATTATCATTTTGAATTGAATGATGAAATTAAAAACCACTAAAACTTTTACAAAAACAAAAAGCAAGAAAAAAAAAAGAAATTCAAATAATGAGGACAACATTGAAGAATATAATATTTGATAAATTGATATTAAAGGATGAAATGAAAATAAATAAAACTTCTACAAAAAAGCCAAGATCAAAATGTAGAAAATAAAAAAAAAAGATTGAAGTTGAAATATTAACAACCAAAGGGCTAAGCTGTACTTTTTGGAGAGGAGAGATAGACAAAGGAAAAAAAAGGCTCATGATGCCAAACTAGACCACCACTAGTGACATGCTAATAGGAAGATGACATGATAGCGGAAGGGCATTTTTCTAACACTAGGAGGCATCGCCCGAAGGGTGCGGATGCCTCCCACCAGTCCTCAGGAACGCCACACGTGCACCCATTTTTTTTTATTTAGTCAAATATGAAATTTTCTCTAAGCTAACTTTATAATTATAAAAATACCATTGTAAAAAACAAAAACACTCATTAACCTTAGGCTTGAATTATTTTAACTTTAAAGGTATTTTTATTATTTTACTATAAATCTTCAATTGTAATTTCTTCATTATTTATAACTCTTTTACTTTCATCATAATCAAAAGTAGAGGAAGCTGAAATAGAAATTGTTCTAAAAGAAAATAATCCTGGTTTAAAAGATGATTTAAAAAATAGATTGCAGGTTATATGAATTTATTGCCCTATTATCACTAATAAACGAGATTTACACCATTCATAACATTCATCTATTCTTCTAAGGTTCTCTCTTCTAACCTAGGCTCTAAAATCTTATGTACCAATACTACTCAGATCCTAATAGAACCAATAAAAATAGAAATAGACAATCGAAAATAAAAATAAAAACTGGTACGTGGTGTTATTGCACCTGAGAATGATTCAAATATCTAGTCACAAGTTTCCAATCGATATACTTGATTTGAAAACAAAGTAAAACTATAAAAACAACACAAATTTATGGTGTGAATAAAGAGACAAGTCAAGGAATGATAGAATCCTCTAACAAAAATAGAACATACTTAATTTTGCAAAAATATAAATACAGAATAATAGTAAGGATTTGGAATAAAATGAAATTTAAAGGAATCTTACTTAAATTTATATAGAAACTAGTACAAGAGATATATGGTTTATGGTTTGGATAAAAAAAAAATATGAATATGTTTACAAGACATATGAGAGCAATATAAAAGGTTACAAAGAGTTATAAGAGAGAGGTTTTGATGCCTTCTGCAGATGATCTCTTGTAAATGGTTCTGCCTTTAAAGCTTGGGAGGAGCCTTTTTATATAGAAAGTCTTGGGACTGGCTTTTTGAAAGGTTGGAAAAGTTATTTTCTTGTTGTTTATCATCTTTTGCAAGTCGAGGTCAGCTTTTAAAAAATCTTAAAAGCTGACCAAATACCTAGCTAGAAATATTCTTGTATTTCTAGCCAATAGAATATATTTACTTCAAAGAAATATATAATATATTTTTAGGCCAATACTCTTTTATATATATATATATATCTTACACACACACACACACACACACACAATATTGGTATTAGACCCTATTGGGATCTGAACAATATTGGTCATACAAAATCTCAAAACCTAGTGAGGAGAGAACCTTAGAAGTATAGATGAATGGTATTGAATGGTATAAGTCTCGTTTCAAAGTGATGACAGGACAGTAAATCCATATAACTTGCAATCTATTTTTTAAATTATCTTTTTAAAATATGGATTCTATTTTTTGTATAACAACTTCTATTTCAACTTCTTTTACCTCTGATTCTTCTAAAAATAAAAGAATTATAAATAGTGAAATGATTACAATTGAAGATTTTACAAAAAAATATTAATGATTGAAAAATTCCAAAGGTTCAAAAGTACCAAATTCATCAAAATTCTTCTTTCAATCTTTTCAAAACCCATTTTACAACAAAAACTAAAGAAAGAGATAATCTGCTTACAAAGTCTTTTGAAACTATCCAACTTCTTTTCCAAAAATCCTTATAAAAACACAAAAACAAAAACTACAAATATGTACATATTGGCCTTGTACTAGTAGAAATCAAACATCTTACCAAAGAAGGTTTAAATACTTTTATCCTAGTCCTTAGAGATGCTAGATTCCAAAATTTCCATGATTCATTACTCAATTCCATTTAGTCCAGTTTATGTAGTGATCCTATTTATTTTAATTGTTATCCAAACCTAACCATTTCTCTCAAAGACAAAAAGGTCCTACAAAGTATAATCTTATAAATAAAAAACCTATATAGTTACAACATGCTTGAAGGATCAATTCATGTAGCCTTAATCTTTAAGATCCATTATAAAAGCCATGCTTTATGCTTTTGCTAGTAAACATAAATTCCAATCCCAGAATGATGACACCTTACTTCTCTAAACAGACCTTTCTAAATCAAATACAGTCATCCAAATCTATCCAATGAAAAGATATTACCCTACTAGAAGACTGGATTCTTAAAGGTGTCACACAACCTAAACCTTTACAACCACCACAACCAAATATCTAACTCAAACAAATAACCCACTATAGTAATGGTAAAGTTAGAGTGTCCTTCCATAGACATTCAATCAGTTCTAGATTCTCAGTTGAATCTTCTACATCTAGTACAATAAAACAACAGTATATCCTTATATATGTATAGTGTTCGAGTTTCATATAAATATCTAACTATAATTTTATACAGTTTATTCATATAAGATAAAGAGCTTTACATATTTAATCCTGATAAAATAAAAACTTCTCCTTGTTAACAATTACGTGAATCCTAACTAATCCACATTGCTTGATCATTTTAATACATTGAAATTGTTCTAAGTAGGATTGAACCTTCTTATTGATTATGCGAACTCAAACTCCTGCGATCGATCACATCTATATTTGGTTCATCAAGAATCCTAGTTAAATTATAACTCTTTAAACTTGGTCGAAAATCACTGTTCATGATCGATTCCAATCTCCATTCTCTTGTTAAGTAGTGAACAACTAATGTTTACACATAATCAATACATGAATGTTTATTTTTTATATAAATGATATAGATTGTTGAAGGAAAGAATAAATAACAGTTAACATATTGATCAAAGAATCCATTAATCAATTAGCAGTTGGTAAATGTATTTTTAAGTACAACATGGTGGGTAGAATTGCTTAGAATTTGTTAATTGATAATAGATGTTATCTCTTTTTTTTTTTTTTTTTACTTTCCTTGATTCATATCATTCAAATTCACATAAAAATACATTATATATATATATATATATATAATTATCATTTTTCTGAACTTTTTTTTTACTTTTAGGTTTTTATATTTTTAACCAAATTTGTATTTTTTTAGTTTTCAACAAGTAGTGAGACGACAATGTCAGCTAACCATGTGACCCGCACTTCAATGAAGATCGGATTTTTTTAGTAAAAAAATAAATATGCAGGCTTTTTCAACGTGTTTTTGGATATAAAAAACTCCCAACATAAATTGAAATGCTTATATATGCATCTAATTACATGAATTGATATTTAATCAAGAGATAACTTAAAAGCACGAAAATCAATTCAAAAAAATAATGTTGAATGATGAAATTGAAAAAAAAATTTAAAAAACAAATATTAAAAGGACAAAAAACAACCCATGTAAACCTTCAAAATCTGTAATCGTGGTCATAAGGCTTGGACTGACCGTATAGAATGTATAAAAAAAACAAAGGAAATTGCTAACTAAAAAAAATAAGGGATTAAATTGATAAAAAAAATGCTAATATATACAAAATAAAACAAGTAGCAATAACAAAAATAGGAACCAAATTCTATATAAAAATAAATTGAAATGGAGATGAAATTGAAAAAAAAAAATTACTTAGTAAAAGGAAAAAAATTAAAAGAATAAAAATTAAATTTTATATAAAAATCAAATTAAACTAAAAAAATTAAAAAAATAATAAGAAAAAAAACACCATCATATATTTTGACAAAGAAAAAAAATAAAAAAAACACCCATTTTGGAGCACAATTGCTGAGCGGCCGCCATGGAGACAAGCCATTATCTCTGCCATGATGTCGAGGAAACTATTATAGCAGCCGTCCCTGTGGACTCTAAGATTGCTAAAAATCCCCTGGGAGAGATCGGTCAAACAAGAGAATTAAGCGTGCTTCTTTGGAATGGATAAAAGATCTTCGCTAACTACTAACATTCCCGGACAGTGGAGGCAAGCGCATCTTTAGGACTGGGACATGTTATTTCAGATTTCTGTTTGGGATCTATGGAAATGGAGGAACTCCTCCATCGGGTTTTTTTATATTATTATTTTATTTTATAATCTCTTACCTTGCCGTCAAATGAGCCCAGATGACCTCTTCAATTTCATATTTCGCTACCCAAATGACATTAAAGTTTGCCTCTGTTTTTAGTAGCTCTGGTAGTTTTTTCCAAGGGGATAAGATGCTGCTCTTCTAGGAGTATAGTTTTGGCTTGAACCAGCTTGGAGTTCAAATATTTAAAGCTAGAAGTTGACTTCCAAACTACCCAGAATCTGATTATGAAGAAAGCCTCAGATGGAGGTCTTGATGAGATGTCGCACCATATGTAGAAGTTTGTGTGAATAGAATGGTAGGTTGAAGGCAGCCACATATTCGGAGAAGCAAATTGCATGCATTGATTGTCTTGATGCTATCAAGGGTGTTTAGTTATTTAACCAGAGAAGGATGTCCTACTCTCACCCCCATAAATTTTGCAGTTGATTGGTGACGTTTTAGGCTATACTAGCGTGTTCGTGCTTCGGACTATTTTTTGTGTAAAAAATAAAAAATGATAATAGATTGATTAAATTTGAAAAGAAAAGTGATTAGAATAAGTTGGAGAAAAATATTTTTTTTCAAAAGAAAAATAAACGATGTATCTCAATTCATAGCCCTTTAAATACAAAAGAATAAAATGGAGTAAAAAGAAAAGACATAAAAAACAAGTTCTGGTCAACCCGAGTTAGTATGATAAACTTGTAATCTTGACAATCAAGGTCGAGCCAACTCGGGATATCCCACCAAATTCACGGCCTAGATCATGAAACTGAAATAACCTGATAAAAGAAATAAAGAGAATTATAAAGTCTTTTTTAAATAAAAAGAAAACGTGATAACTTTTAAATTCATGACCCAGATCATTATGACATGAAGCACTCTATCTAGAAAAACTATGAAGTTCAATTCTCAATCAATAAAATATTGACGGATGAAATTGAATATATATATATATATATATATATATATTTAAATTATACAAAATGATTCAAAAAATAGTGATTAAAAGAATAAAGATCAAAATTAAAATATATTTTATATTTTATATTTAATTGATAGGTGAAATTAAAAGAACATTGAAAAGAAAAATCAATTTAGCAAAAAGATTCCAAAAACATTAAGGATCAAAATTGTCATAAAATATAAAAACAAAATTTTGATTGAATGATGAAATTAAAAAGAATAATAACTTTTACAAAAAACCAAGAAAAAAACTAGAAAAAAGATGAACCAAATTAAAAAACATAATACCTTCAATTTGGATTGAAATATGAAATTAAAAACCAACAAAACTTTAACAGAAAAGCCAAGGAACAAAATTAGAAATCAAAAGAATAAGAACCAAATTGAAAAATATATAATATTTGGTAAATTGAGATTGAATGATAAAATTGAAAACATATAAAACTTACACAAAAAAAACAAGAAAAAAAATTATAAACCAAAAGAATAAAGACTGAAGTTGAAATACCAATAACAAAGAGGATCAGGTTATAATTTTCAGGGGGCGGGGGAAGAAGTAAAAAAATAAGTCCATCGATAACAAACCAGACCATGAACATTGATAAAAGTCAAATCTTAAGGAAAAGGACACAATATGGTGTCATAGAAGCGCTTGTCCTTTTTTATTTTTATGTCTAACTAAATATCAAATTGCTCATAAGCTGATATGGTAATAACAAAAAAAAACTATCGTGAAAAGTAAAAAAATATCATTTGACTCTAGTTTTATTTTTTTTTCTTTTAAGAGTATTTGCTAGTTTTACTGTGCTTTTTAATTATTTATTATTTTTTATATTTGATCAAATACTAAATTGCACCTCAGCTGATATTATAATAATAAAAATATCTTTGTAAAAATACAAAAATGCTCATTGATGCTAGTTTTTTTTTTTTTTTTTGCTTTCAATGATATTTTAGTTGTTTCACTGTATAATTGAGATAAAACAAAATTTATTTGTTATTGGTCAATTTAACAATAAATAATAAATCTGGTAAAAAGACTTCAATACTCTTGTTAAAATTTTTAAATGAAAAAATAAAATTATCATTATACTATTTTAACAAGCCATACAAATGAATCTAGAATTACAGTGTTTTACTAATGTTTTACTAATGACAATTAATTTCTTTTAATGGTCATTTATCGCCAGTGATAGATTTTTTTTATTAGCCCATAATATCCAAATATATAATGGTGAGCAAAGTTTCAATAGCAACTACACTTAAAATCTACGGTTCTGGATATGATTAGAAACATTGGAGGCCCGAAGAAGAGTCTGGACCTCCCCCCAAAATAATGTTTTACCATGTGTTATCCAGGGCGTTGATTTGTGCACGATATACTATGTTTCTGTTACTGTAATAGTAGTTGTTGTTGTTATTTGAAAAAAGTTGTTTTATAAAAAATACTTTTAGTTGAGGTTGATTTGAAAAAATAGGTGTTTGGTTAAAACTGTGGTTGAAATTGAGGTTGAAGAAAAAATAGTTTAATGTGTTTGATTTAAAATGCTTTTGAAATTGAGGTTATAAAATAATTTTAAAATATATATATTAATATTGATGATTTTAAATTTAAATATTATAGAATTAACTACTCCTATTATATGATGAAATAAATAATACTTGATATAAAATATTTTTTATTATTCCATTAAACTATTTATAATTTCATTACATACAAAATTCAGCCTATAAGAACTACAGTTTTCATAATTTTATGAGCATTTAATAAAATCAGATAAAATATTATCAGGTATAAAATTGATATTACAGTGTGAGTGAATTTAATTTACTCTATACAAGTTTTTTGAAAAAAACATTATTCACATCACAATGCGAGTGTATTTAATTTACTCTAAATTAGGTTTTTGCAAAAAAAAAACTCTTAAAAAATTTAACAGACTTTAAAAAAAAAAACAACTAAACTGTGCAAGTGACTCGCACTGTTCAAGTGACCAGTGTGCATATCACAGGTTGAAACTCTCGTACAAAAGCAGTATTTTACTACTTCTAAAAAATATGATCCTGCCGCATATAAATGGCGGGACCCATGTGTTTTAATTAAGATAACATTTGTAACCAAATGACCATTCATGCGTTTTTAAAGAAACGTGAACGCTAACGCGTTGCCAAACGGATTCGTAGTAATCCTTGTTTGAATGAATTATTATTATTATTATTATTATTA
>Ga0325411_1004015_pt1 | contig 16559 bp, 10 predicted proteins | sample PopdelMetagenome_13_FD_206181 | JGI IMG/M metagenome (GOLD analysis project Ga0325411, IMG submission 206181) | Populus deltoides microbial communities from Bellville, Georgia, United States - Xylem-PdIQD-R4 | ecosystem: Host-associated > Plants > Phyllosphere > Stem > Wood/Secondary xylem...
TCGACCTCGGTGTGTTTAGTGTCTATGGCATATCCATCGTTAGGGGGGCATGCTGTAATTGGTATAGGTTTTCTTTTTCCTTTTCTTTTGAATGCTAACCGGAGCCTATATATCTTAATATATATATATACCACCACAAGTACGGGTTGAACAATCTCTTTCAGTTTCAGCACTGCTTTAAACGAGATAGTTATAGCTCGCACCCCATCACAACAACGTCATGCTTATGCAATAAATTCTACATTATAAATAATATTTTTTCACAAATAAACAAAGTGAAAAGACGACAGTTTTATACATTTCCAAGGGCTGGAATTAGAATTTTAGAAATGGGGTGTCAAAATGATTATAATACAATTTTTCTTTTTGGGTGGAAATTGTAAACATTCTCTTCAACAAATTTCTCGGAAGTTTATGGCTAATATGAAATCTTCATCATATTTTGAGTGACACAATCCTCCCTGTACATTTCTTGCGTTAATGTGTCACAGGTCGTCATGTTAGCCTAAATTAATCCAAAAAATTGTTTCAATATAAAAAAAAGGTGGATTTGACCAACTCCACCTCATTTATGGAAATGATAACTATGATAATTGAAGAAAAAGAGAATTTTATTGATACTGGGAGAATGATTGTCTGGGATTACCAAACTTTGGACAGGCGCCATAGCTGGTGTCTATATAGTCCTGGACAAATCAACAATGAAATTAAATATTATTTGAAAGAAAATTGTGACAGATAAAAAATATAACAGAACTTTATGTGTTTTTACATAAATATAACGTTGAAGTGAATATTAATGTAAGATTATACCATTGTGGGACATAACTAGAGATAGTAGTGGAAAGGCCACCATACCAGTCCTCAAAAGATGCTCTGCAAATGCTGGCAAGTGTTCGTCTTTTCTCCAATTTTCAAATGAAACAAGATTTATCGCAGAAACCTCAATCCATTCCAAAGTGGAACAAGCTTTGTATCTCCTGGCGTTTCAGCTTCAATGAAGTGCCAGAAGTCACCCAAGATTGGTGAGCTTCTTGAACATAGCATCTCAAAAAATGGACAACCAGATAAAAATTTAGCCTAAAACTTCTCTTGGTCTCTCTTGCATACCAGTCAACTGGAGAAGCTCTTACGGGATGTGGACTGATTACAAAGAAACCGAGCTGTAAGAGTGCTAGGCCAGCTGATGCCTGGCCAAAGTGGAGTCAAGTCTAGCTTGAGCCCTTTAACTCTCCTATTCAACGCAAATCCTGTCCAAGTCTCAATATTCATCTAGTTCATAGCAAATTATTAATTCACCTGTCGTTGGACACTGATGCATAATCCGAGACAAGGTTAATTCATCTGCTTAACAAATCCCATTGGTTCAACCATTTTTCCAGGTGGAACTCTTTGACCTGAATTCATCAGTAAGAAGTATGATTCCATGCTGTTTTAGACTCGTCAAACTTCAAACTTCCAGCAGTAAATGTGCACATATATCTCCACCACTTTGAGATGCTGCTGCTTCTTTCGTACTCAAGTACGAAAAAATATTCACAAGAATTTAATCAGGAAATTCATTAAATGGATCCTGCACCATCATCCTGCCAATGCCAAAAAAGTGCAATTTGTATATTTATACATCTCATGCACAAAAACACATGTGCTTATCTACATGTCATTCATAGAAAATATTAGCTTGGCTTGAACAATTTAGACATAAAAAAGACAGTAAACAAACTTACAGAATACAAGTCAAACAATTAGAATTGTATCCATGGTTGAATTGCTTGTAAGAATAGAAACAGACATCCATGACAGCCGAGCTAGACATGAGCAACCCCATTCTGCCTGCTTTTATCTCTTGATGCATGGTTGCATAGTTTCCTCGCATCTATCTTGATGCAGCTTTGCAATCCTAATCTGCCTTTCTGCCGAGGCTGCCAGTTTTTGGTTTGGGAGCGCTATTGATTAGCCTTCTCTTGCAATGGTCCCTGTATAAGGTTTTTTAGATGAGAATCAAATCTTCCCATTAGTGAGAATCAGATCTTCCCAATTTGTATTCCAAAAGAGAGGAAAGGATAAAAAGAGGAAATCTTCCTAATTGGTGATTAATTTCGACAGCATTAAATCTGATCTCGTCATTTATGTTGATAAAAGCAAGAAAAGTTACTTAAAAATCACGAGAACCTATTTTGTAGCTACCGTCCATTAAATTGCTAATCTACGGGGACCTCTTGCGGGTGTAGGAAGACGATGCGTCATCTTCCATATACGGAAGCATTAAAATTTCATAGAAGTAGCGTCTCCTCTTCAATGAGCAAAGTGTGAATCTCATGGAAGAGTTTTTCTGATAGGCCATAGCATATAGACTAAAAATAAATAAATTAAACACCAAAAAGAAACCTTCACTTCCACAACAAAGTTCATCTTACTAATATTCTCTTTGATCTGATATTTTACTTGCACAACCTTTGTAGTTTGTAACTACCATCAAATACAAGGATGCAATAGCTATAATAGATATCTGTAATGCACCCCACTCAGCCTAATTTTAAGTAGCTTGAGAGCAAAAATTTGATGAAAATATCTTTGCTTTAAGTACATTTCTATCTTTCATTTTCTTTAAACTTCATGGTAGTTCTCTTTACAAAACCACTTTGGTGTTTCCTTGTTGCAAGGACTTACCTCGTTAATTGCACTCTTAGATCCATCAACTTTAGACAAGAAATAAACTTTCATAGTGTCCATCCCAAATGATTTCTGTCCCGGTTACCAGGCAGATGACAGTGGAGGGCATTTTCAATCTTCAGGTGTTGAACTTGAGGCATGATCCAAATTGCAAATCCCACCATGATGAAAATAGTGGGTACCTCATGATACATTGGAGGTGGGTTTCCGGTTTCCAAGAGAACCTATAATAAGAGCCACACCCTAATGATAAAAAAGGAAAAATATCAAGAAACTTGCTAAAGCAGAAGCCCAGTGACATGAAAACAGAAATAGTTACTTTAAGCCATATCCTTCTAATTCAAGTTCACTCCTAACAGGCTACAAGTTTGATTGCTAGAACCAAAAAGATAAGGAATGAATTCTCCTTTGCCATTGTAATCCACATGCATTTATGTGCATCTGCTAACCAACATGCATGAATAACATGAACACAAAGAATTTCTATAATGCACTATTCTAATCCATCCATCCATCCATCCATCCATCTTGTATGGTTTGATTCAGCAATTTATAGGACAAAAAATATGTGTCAAGCCATTTTCCCACTTAATTCAGTAGTTATTTGTGTCTTCCTCTCAAAGCACACAAAACAATGGCAAAGGAATTTTCTCACCGACCTCAACTGAAACGTACAGAAGTTGGACTTCCATCATCATTTAACTGTCATTGCAAAAGGATGCTAGTAGCTACCAGTGAGATATTCACAAGCATGACAGAATTTGCCTCCAGCCTGCTGCATAAGACCCTCCCACTGAGCACAATCTTTCCTGCTTCTGCAATAAGCATTGGTCCAACCGTTAATTGACCTGATTGTGATGGATATATAGCCACATGTAAAATACCATTGTTTATCCTATGAAAGAAGATATTGTTTTATTACAATATGCAAGTTTTAAGAGTAAACATCAGCATCTTAATGCATGTGTTAAAAGCAAACCAAAAAAATCATAAATATAAATGTGGTTGGGGCAATGACACAATTATGGGAAGATACAATTGGTTTCAAAGACTGATTAACTCAATAAAAGGCCCACCCACAGCTTTCCCTCAATTAATGCCAGCTTTTGGCTAGAAATATGTGAAAGTAAAGCCAGAACGCTCCCCAAGCAATTACTTACCAAGATGGTCAGAGCAGGCAACGTTTGGAACTATAAAGCCTTATAAAACAGATGGATTACAACCTGCACCATGAGACCACCATCAGTACCCCGGATTTTTTGCAAACAAGAGACAAACTATTGTATTTGCAACACACATTACCAAAGCCTCCCTTGTAGAAGGTTGAGTTAAATTTGTTCCCATTAAATGAAACAATTTCCTCATAGAAAAACTTAGTTTACTCCTTCATCAACATGCAGCTTCAGAGATGGTATATGAATCTAGCATTTCTTTGGTGTTTGAGAGCTCTGATAACTCCGTTTGTTTATGAGAAGTAATGCCAGCGGAGGGACATGCCATATGCATCATATTGTGAAGCTTGGACATCTTCTTAACATCTCCATGTTGAACACAACCCTCAACTAACTTGGAGAATGTGGCTATAGTTTGGTCCACATTTGATGCTTTCATCTCATTTAAAAGCTTCATAGCTTCTTCCACATCACCTTGCTTACAAAAACCATTAATCAAGGATGAATAAGTAATAATAGAAGGAGAAATCCCTTCTTTTAACATTTTGCCTCTCAAGTCCAAGGCTTCTCTAGGACTGCCACTTTTACAGTAGCCATCGATCAATATATTGTAAGTAACAACATTTGGAATTAATCCCTTCAGGTGAAGTTTATCGAAAAGTCTCCGTGCTCTATCCAGATATCCCGACTTACAAAGGCCATTCAGTAGAGCATTGTATGTAGTTATGTTTGGAACAAGACCCTTTTTCACCATCTCATCACGCAAGTTGAAAGCTTCATTCACATAACCAGCAGCTGAAAAGCCATGGATTAAGGTGCAGTATGTGAAGTTATCAGGAGTAAAGCTTCCGTGCGACAGGCCCAAGAAAAATCTCCTTGCATCATTAACCTTCCCAGACTTGCAAAGCCCTGCCATAGCTATATTGTACACCACATTGTTGGGGAGAGAAAATTTAATAGCACTTTCATCGAGGGTATCGGCAATTTTCCAGCAGTCTAGTTTTCTAATATCGGTATTCTGAAAATCTTCCAAACATCTGTGATCTAAAACAAGATCAAAATCCACCATCTTCTGCAAGAGCATATTTGCTTCATCAATCCTACCAAGCCTGTAGAGGCTACTGACAATTTTGCTGCAAATAATTACATTGGGAGCGAACCCCTTCCCAATCATCTCAAAATATGCACTAAAAGCTTTATCCAGTCTACCTTGATCACACCAGCCAGCAATAAGGGCTCCATAAGTAACAACATTAGGGGACAATCCCCTAGTGTCCATCTCTGCAAGAAGATCTATCAATGTACTTATTTTCTTGGAAGTAAAAAGTCCAACAATTAGGGAATTATACATTTCAATGGAAGGAAAAATTTCTTCCTTTTCCATTTTCTCTTTAACTTTAAAAGCTTCTTCCACGTTTCCAACTTTACAATACCCATCACTTAGGGTTCTATATGTTATTCCATCAGGTTTACAGCCCAATTCCTTCATTCTTTTAAAAGTCTCCTCTGCGCCATCCATTTCCCCCATCTTACACAACCCATTGATCATTGTATTGAAAGCGTATATGCTTTTGTTTATACCTCTAGCTAGAATATCATCCCACAGGATTGAAGCCCTCGAAAAATCTCCCATCTTGAAAAGTCCGTCTAGTAGAGTACAATAGCCAACCTCATTAGGAGTGACGCCTCTCTGTAGCATCAAATGCCAAAGGCGCAAAGCATCCTTGTAATCACCAGCACGACATAAGCCTTTGAGAAGAGTATTATAAGTTACAACAGTTGGTTCAATCCCCTTCCGAAGCATCTGATCGCAAACATTGAAAGCTTTGCTACTGAGACCATCTCTACAATATCCATCCACAAGAGTACAATAACTATAAGAATCTGGCTTTAAATCCCACTTTCTCATACACATCAACAACCTCTCTCCCTCGTGAACTTGACCATTTTTACAATACCCGTTAATCAAAGAATTGCAAACAAATAAATTCATCTTCAATCCTACCTTCAGCATCTCATCCCTAACCCTGATAGCATCACCCATTTTACCAACTTTACAATACCCATCTATCAGGGCACCATAAGCATACTCATCAACAACCACTCCATCCTCTTTCTCCATCTCTCTAAGCACCTTCTCTGCTTCCTCCACCTTACATTGTTTACAATAACCCTTGATCAACAACGTAAACGTAACCTTATTTCTCATAACCCCCTTTTCACTCATAAACTTCAAAACCCCTTTCGCCCCCTCTATATCTCCCAGACTAACATATCCATCAACCAAACTATTGTAACTAATTGCATTCAATTCAAACCCTAACTTCTCCATTTCCTTAACAAATTCCACCGCTCTCTCCACCTTCCCCGCCTTACAATATGCGTTAATCATAATTGCACAGGTAAAAACATCAGGCACAATATCCAACCTTCTCATTTGATCATAAACAAGAACTGCACTATAACTTTCGCCCCTTTTAACTAAATTACTCAGCAAACTATTACAAGACCGTAAACTCGGTTTACGACCGTACTTCCCCATATTATCAAACACGTGGAGTGCATTCTTTACCATTCCTTTTTCTGCATATACTTTCAAAATCATGTCAAAAACTAACGGCGAAAACTTAAAGTCTTTATAAACCCTAACAAGCTCATCAAGAACAAGAAAAGAAGTGTAATTATTCTTACAAAGAGAAGCCAGTTCATTTAAATACGATCTGGTCTCATCGTACATTCGAGCTCGAGATAGAATGTGAACAAGTTTACAGTAAGATTTAACGCTCGGTGTAAAATTAGGTTGTTTTGCGGCTAATTGGAAGAAATTAAGACAAGCTTCAGGATTTAACTTGAGTTTAACGAGGATGGAGTCTACAAGGTTATCGGAGAAATGGAAGTTGAGGTTTTCGAGGGCGTCAAAACGACGTAGGATTAGGAGACGAGAGATGCGCTCGTGGAGTTCGGGTCGGGAGAGGTTGGATTCGTGGCGGGGTTTCCAGTGGATTGATTTGCGGAGAGAGGAGAGGAGGGGAGAAGGGGAGGGGATTGGAGAGTGCCTGAGCATTGAAATTTATGGCTATTATATTTGGAGATGTATAGAGAGAGAGCATCATAGTGAATGAATCAGCAATTTTTTGGCCATTTAGGAGTTCGAAAGAGGAGACTGCATTTCTCTGGGTGATGGAACTTGGAAGCTGAGAGTTTGAATCGAGTGACTGTGTTGTCTCGTTGTCCTGGCTGAGGGGCATATTTGCCAGACCCGACTCGAAATTGAGCCATAAAAAGCGTCGTTTAAAAACCGAACTTGTGGTTCAATCCGGAGCAAAACCAGAGTCGTGGGTCAGGAGGGTTTATCCATTTTTTAAAAAAATAATCAAGATAGATATTATTTTGATTAAAAAATAAAAATTCATCTATTTTTTTTAAATCAACACAGCATTGTTTTTGATAAAAAAAACTAAAAAAAAAAGTTTAGCTAGTTGATAATTAGGTTTTGAATAGATAAGTATGGATAAATGAGTTAACACAAATTTTTATATTAATTAGCCTTGTTTTTTTTTTTTAACTTGGATCCGTTCTTAAAATTTTAAATAATGGTATAAATTATAGGATAATTAGATTATCATGTTAATTTACAGATTATCACATTAACTTGTATTGATTATATAATTAAAATGACTTTTTTTTCCTTGATATTGTCATTAAAACTCCAAATGAATTAATTGGATTTTGCTGAAAAAATCAGATCCAACCAAGTTAATTTTTCATAAAAAGTTTTCCGTTCTATCTAATTGGATTCTATTAGAGAAACCAGGTAAAATTATTAAAATTATTTTAATTGATATATTTTAAATTATTATTGTTACTAATTTCAACCCTCAATTATATGGTGACATTCCTTTTATTACACTCAATCAAGCTTAGCAGTGCTGGAAAACACAAGTCATTAAAAATTCATAAAACTTCTTAGAGTTACTTTATTCATGATAATTTTATCATGCTAGTAAATAAAGATAAAAATATGGGGTAATATTATAAAATAATATAAATTATATTTTAAAATTTTACATAAAAATTTAAGTTTTTTAGTCGAATTGGTTCTTTAACGTGGTATCAGAGCCTTAATGATCAAGCAGTTACGAGTTTGAATCTCACCATCCCTATTTATTTGATAAAAATTAAGCATAAGGTAATATGTACCTGTGTAATTTTCAAGTCCAGGGAGCTTTCACTTGAGAGGGTGTATTAGAGAATAATATAAATCATATTTTTAGACCTTCCATAATAACTCAAATTTTTTGGTTGAAATAATTCTTTAATAAATTCATGATCAGATTTCATGAGGAAAAAAGTTCAATAACCCTATTAATGACATATATATATATATATTTGTTATTAGAGTCATATATATAATTTTATTGTATTCTAAAAAGGAAAAAGATAACATCTTTACCTTAATGTTAATTTGTTTTATTCCAAACATATTTTGGTTATGTTTAATTATTTATAAATACATTGAATAGATAAAAATATTTTTAAATAAATCTATAATAATTAACGTACTCTATAAAAAAATAAAAATACACAAGGTTTAGAGACAATCAATTTTCTTAAGAATGACAAAAAAATCACCACGTTCTATGGTGAATAAAAAAGTACGAAGAGAGCTATAATATTTTTACCTTATGTTTCAATTGTTTTGTAATGTTTTATAAATTATTTTAAGTATCCTTAGTGATATTTTAGAAACGGTTTATTTTAAAAGTTTTATACGTGTAGCGATGATTGTTTTTTAAATTATTTTTTATTTGAAAATATATTTAAATAATATTTTAATATTATTTAAAAAATATATTTTTAATATCAACATATCAAAATATTCTAAAATCATAAAAAAATAATTTTGAAGCAATAAAAAGCAAATATTTTTTAAATAAAAAATAAACACATCCAAAAACTCTCAACCTGCTATGCAATATAATATTTTGAAATATAATGTTTTTAAAATATTTTTTAAATACAAATATTTTTTTAAAATATTTTTTAAATACAAAAACAAACACATCCAAAAACTCTTAACCTGCTATGCAATATAATGTTTTTTGTTTGAAAATATATTAAAATAATATTTTATTATTATTTAAAAAAATATTTTTAATATCAATATATCAAAATATTCTAAAATCATAAAAAAATAATTTTAAAGGAAAAAATAAATACTTTTTTAAAATAATTTTTAAATACAAAAACAAACACATTAAAAAACTTTCAACCGGTTATGTAATATAGAAAACAAACACATAATCATGAAAATAATATTTTGCACTTGATGTAATATAAAAAACAAACAAGCGTTTATTGTATATTTAAAAATATGGTAGAAATTATTTTTTAAAATATTTTTTACTTGAAAATATATTAAAATAATATTATTTTTTTAAAAAAATTATAATATCAACATATCAAAATAATTAAAAAATATATAAAAATAACAATTTAAAGCTAAAAATACAAATTTATAATTTACTCCACAACCATCCTTCTTCTATCTTCAGTTAAAGTTATTTTAAAAATAACTCAATATACAATGAAGACAAATATTCTATTGTACTGCCTGGCATATCAACTTCGCTCTCTCACTTTACCAAAGGAAGACAGCGATCAAGTTTCAACACACACTTACACACGCCCTCTCTCCCTCTCTCCCCATTCTTCTCTCGGCTTACTGTTGGTTACTGTGATCGTGGTGGTAGTGGCCAGTGGTTCCTTTTATTTTTTTACTCTTTTTAAACTTCGAAGAAAAAGAAGCCAAAGGGGTCCCAGCACTACCCCAGACCAGCACAACAATGGAGGAAAAGACCCACTTTGACCTGGTAAAAGGATCCTCCATTTTTGTCTCTCTTATCGTCTTTTACCCTACCAAAGTCCCACGCTTTCATAAAAAATCTTACTTTAAGCCAACCCAAGAAAAAAATATATTAATTTACACTTTGTTTCGATTTTCCATATATTTAAAAGAAGAGAGTAAAGTAGCAACCTTTTCTTCTTCCCTTTTACCCCTGATGATGGTATGGTAATGGTAATGGTGGATTCTTGTGGGATTTTTCTTAAGTGTTCATTTCTTGAGTCTCGAGCCATAATCTCTGCAATTTTTATTTTTTTGCCCCCCTTTTTTTTTTACTATTAGCTTGTAAAAAGTTTCTCAAAGAAAGAAAAAAAACTAGTGAAAAGCTGTTGACCTGTTGCAATTCATTTCGGAAAGTATATTATCTTGAGCTAAGCTTAAGAGTTGCTTGCAAGGAATGAGAGTTGCTATGTATTTTAGCGTGGCAGCTTCTTTTTTATTTATTTACATTTTTTAAAAAACTTCATGTGAGGTGCAATATACAACTTATTACTGCTATTGTTGTTTTCCTTGGAAATTATAATTTCAGATTCTAATACATTTCATTTCTTTGTTTGGTGCAAGGATATATTAACAAGTGAGTTTTGGGGTTTGTGCTTTTTTTTTTTCTTTTGGATTTGAGGGAACCTCATCCCTAGAAATCACACTTTATGAGCCCAAGTGAGGGATGATACTCACTTGTTACGATATTCTTTCAAAAACCCTCAAATGGTGTCGATGTTTTTGAAAATTCCATGGTTTATTTTATATATTTTCTCTACACAATTCATTTGATATGTTTGAAGTTAGGGCATGGTTTTTTTCTCACTACTAGTTTCAAAATTTTCTTTCTTTTTTTATGGAAGAGTAATCGTCACATAAAACATGCGTTGCATATTAATTAATGAGTATTACCCGACAAGTGACAACTGATGTGGAGCTTGCTTGGGCTTTTCTGAGGAGGTGGTGAACCAAGAGGGGGGTGTTAGGGGAATTCTCGACCAGGGGAAGGGGCCAATGTATAGAACAATCTATAGCGAAGTTTTGTTATATCAAGTTGACAAAGAATCAATTATTTGGGGCAATTTTGTGCCCGAGGCATGGTCTAACTGGTATAAATACTCATATTTCTCCTTCAAAGAGGAGTTGTAAGTTGATTCCCCTCTTCTCCAAATATCAACCAAGGACAGAGAGAGAAGGGGGGAAAAGAAGAAGCAGAAAGATTTGGAGCAATCCAATTTGCCGGATCTTTGTTTAAACATGGGATCTCTAACAAGAATTTTGAATATATCTTTAATCTATGGATATCCATGGGATTCAAATCAATAATTTGCCAAATGGTGTATTTGTATCAATGCATCTTGTCTGCTTTGCGATTTGCTAAGAGCTATTGGCCATACTCATGAAGCAAACAAGTTAATTAATTATGATGCTCGAAGTTGATAGCATTGTTTGTTACTTGGGCAAAAAGATTTCATTAATTGCTGACATTCAATGATATTGGATCACAACTCTCATGTGATCTTTTCCACCTTGCAGGTGAAGCTCTGTGACATATGTGGTAATGGTGGTTTCGGGGAACTTATAGCAACCTGCTCTAAATGTGGAATATCTCAAGAACATCTGTAAGATGACCCTCTCTCTCCCTGTGCATGCTCATTTGCTCGTATTTGCATATATATGGCTGAATGGTTAATGCTCCAAATACACCTAGTTGTCGTGGAACGTTACATTTTATCACCGAGCTGGGAAAAATTTACTTGTTTAAATTGGCTAGGCTACAATTTCAATTGTTTGGCCCTTCATTTATTTATTTTGCTTCCAAGTGGTATCTTAAATTTACTATTCTGTTGTATGATGTCATGAGAATTATGTTGACACTTCTTCTTTTCCAGTTATTGCACGAGGGTTTTGTTCAAGGATACCATAGAAGATTGGATATGTGAAACGTGTACATCATGCACAGACATAGCTTCACCGGTTTCACTAGGATGTGACAGGAAGGGAGACTCACAGAATTGCTTTGATGCTTTGCGACATGAATCTCATGATGCTCAGATAATTTCTGATGATTTGCGAGGGCTGCATCATTCTAAAAGGCAGCATGCAGTAACAACTGGAAAAGTGAAGTTTCTTACTGCTGAAGAAGTCATTAGATTATCATCAGGAACCACTAAAAAGGAACCTCCTTCAAGAAGTAACTTCAGATGCAGAACTAGTCATTCTTCTGTCACTTCAAAATTCTCTCCTACCAGGGTGCCTCCGAACCCCCCCAGAATTATCCCTTCATGTCTTATAAAGCCCTATGGACATGGCAGAATGCAAACCAGTTCAACAACTAATAATCAACAGTCTCCGAGAACATCAAAAGGTGATACGTGTTTTCTTTTCATTTACTTTTTGCACAGAACATTTTGTGTAAATGGCTGAAAAGATAACAACTTGGAAAACTGGAGGCAATCAGCGTGTAAGCTCTTCCTTGTACTTCAAACCATGCTTGGCAGCAATTTGATTTCTTTTTTCTTTCTTCATTTCTATTTACAGGAAAGAACTCTTGCCCCGTTACTGTAGCTATAAATTCTGATTTTGAAGAGAGAGACCTGCCGAATATTCTGCCTATGCTTAGGCTGTATCATCCTCATTTCCCTGCTTTGCATGTGACTTGGAAGTATGCTTCTCATCTCTATTATGTCTTTCTTAATTTGATGTATATCTTGCTTGGAATCTAATTTTGCCACAATTGGCAGACCAATTTCAGTAGCTAAAAGGTTTCTGGATCCTGCCTTTTCTTTTAGCAGGGGCCTTCTGTTACTTGGTTTGGCTTTGTAGAGTGGTTTAGTTATAACTGTTTTTGTTTATATAACATTTCACTTGGAGTTTTGGATTTGTAGAATGGTGTCTGAGGTCCCTATTTATATTACTGATATGCATTTACAGCATTCTCTAAAGCATTCCACGCTCACTTAGAAACTCATTTTATAATTTCTATTGATTTCTCCTCTCTTTTCTCAAGGGGAGGCTTCAAGTTTGATGTTGCCACACAACAAATGTTTTATGGTGGATTCCAGGCTCAGCTGCCATGCAGAGTACATAGGAAAGCTTACGAGTCTTCACGGAAGATTCCATTAATCCTTCAAGTTAAATTACTTCCACAATGTGATATTTGGGAAGACCTATTCCAAGACAGTTGTCCAGATTTCTGTGATATTGCACTTTATTTTTTCCCTTCTGCTAATATTGAGAGGTACATAGTTTTTGGAATTTAACTCCGTAGATTTGTTTTGGGACATATTATTAGCGCTTACTAAATGTTTCCCATTGATTGGCAGATCAAAAGAGAACCATGCTAGCCTATTCCGGCTTATGGAAACAGAAAATGCAGCGATGAGAAGTTACATTGATGGTGTAGAGTTGTTGATATTCACATCTAAACAGCTGCATGTGGAATCGCAGGGTAAGCTTTCTGTCTCTTTTTTCTGTTTTTCTTAGCTATCAGTGAATGAGTATGTTCATGTTAATCTTCTGATCCCTTATCTTTCTTTTTTGAGATCTTAACTAGAGTATCTTTTCTTTGTGAATATCCAACACTTTAATTGAATTATTGCATCAACCATAACTATATTGTTATTTGTCCTTTTTGTGATCGGACTGGAAGCTCACCCACTAAATGAAGTGCTAAAATCAACCTTTTGTAGTGGTACTGTGAGTAGGGGAAGGGGAAACAGGAGATAAAGGACAAAGCACCAAGTTGAGAAAGGAATTGATTATGTTGTGCTTGTTTAGATTTGTGCATTTACCATCTTGGTTATTTTATCTTTTGACTGGGATCCTCATATTTCTTAGAACATGATTTGTCGTATTTGCTAAATCTAAGCCAGAGATTTGAAGCCAGTGGTTAGTTTTTTTCCTTCATTAGGTGGTCAGGATATTTTTTTACATAGAATTCGGCATGTGTTAAACTCATTTACTGAAAAAAATCCAAGATTCTCATTTGAAATTCACAGTTTAGATTTAACAAACATGAGAGAAGCCACATGCTTCATCTTTTGTCTTATCTTTGCATGCCTAGTTTTAAATTTGTTTACTAAAAGGTACTCCAATTCTAGTAATCAAATTATGAACAGAGATATAACCAATGAACTACTTGTACTATTCATTTCCCTTTACTTTTATGCTCTTAAAAAAATTTACTTGTCAACAACATAGTGACGTGTGTTGATGGACAGACATAAATTGATGAACTAACAGAACACACTATTTTTAACTTTCACATTGGTCACTCGGAGATAAAGAGATATTTGGTCTATAATTGATAGCTTTTAAAATATCTGAAATGGTCTATGTTAAAGCCCAAAACATGCATATCCCATAGTCCTCTTTCATTAATGGTTGCAGTGTTGAGGTATCAAGAAAGAGGAAAAGGGAATTAGAGTCTAGTGGTTTATACCAGTAAATTCCTTTATGACTATGCTTCAAATCTCTGGCTTAGATTTAGGCATTTAGCAAAACATTCATTTCAAATCTATGGCCTGTTATGAATTGAAAATATAAAAGCAATTGGAGATTGCATGAAAAACATTAGGCTTTATTCAGATTATTGGAAGGCTCTTGGTGGCCATGTTATCGTTCTGAATGTCCAATAGTCTTTGTTGCTGAACATGCGCGAGATTTGCATAATTTTGTTGATGCCTTCATTGTCATGATTTGAATTTGTCTTCCACAGATATTATTGCAAGGTCAGGCATGGGAAACTTCTTATGGGGAGTTTTCCGGCATGCAAAACATGATAAAATTATTTGTAACAAATTCCCTTCATTGGCTACTGCTTTGGGAAGTGAACATGATGACCATGCCAACATGGGTAGAGATGAGGCTGTTGACATGGAAATTGACATGGTAGGTGGAACTGTTATAGGTAGGATTGATGTGGCTGTTTCGAAAGAATCATCCAGTAGGTTCTGTGTGGAGTCTAACAAGGAAACTGTTGATGAAGATGCCTTGAAATCCAATATCTTATATTCTTTCAAGGATTTGGATTCCACTGTCGAACATGCAATTTCTAAACCTGAACAAGCTCACCATTTAGTTGCTAAGAAGATAAGAGGTGATATGGCCTCTCTGGATCCCTTGCAGAGCTGTCTTGGAAAGTTATCTGATGCTATGGATGATGCAGGTGGTCCCCCAGGATTTGTAGAGTCATTGAAGCTGAAATTCAGCAACATTTTACAGGAGAACGCACTTGAGAGAGTGAATGGAGATGGAAATAGATATCTTAAATCTTACCCTATGGAGGTCAAAACAAAATTGCAAAATTCTGATAATCTTGAACAAGATTTCAGTCCTAAATTGCATACCAAATCACCAAGGCAGGGTGAATTGGTGCCCTAGCTTCCATCCGCAGATGATGGAGTCAGGCTGAACGTGGCTGGGGTTTTGAAGGGACATCCAGGTGTTGCTGGTGCTACTGGAATCATAAGTGATGAATCTGGAAATTGGATTCCAGGCTTCACGCTCAATCTGGGTAAGCGAAGGAGCTTCATGTCATCTGAGTTGTGGGGTATATTTGAGGGCTTAATGTTTGCATGGGAAGAGGGAATTAAAAGTGTTGGTGCAGTCTGATTCTCGTGTGGCAGTTGAGTCTCTGAAGAGAGCCCCTGATGCATTTGATCCTAATAGAGAACTCATTAACTGCTGCATTAATCTTATCAAGCGCAAATGGGATTGCAAAGTTGAATATATCGACAGAGAAGCGAACTTGGCCGCCAAGGGCTTAGCAGCTAACTTTGAAAACCTTTCATTGGAAGTTACCCTCTACAAATAGCCAGCCTCCCGGTGTATTTTGGGCACAAAGATTCTGTGGGGGAATTGGTTGTCAGTCTTAGTTGTAAAAAGCTCAAGAAAATATCCAGCTATAGGTTGATTTGAAGGGAAAAAAGTGAGAACTAATTAACAAATTTTAGTCTCAACGGATAGGTTCCATAGACATAGCTTTAAAAATATACGGGATATATTTATTTGAATATATCAGCTCCATCCTATTTGGAAACCAACTTTTAAATCCCCTGCGCTGAAATTGCATCTACAATATCCTTTTCTTATCCAAATTCAGGTGAGGTGAAACAAACACCTTGATCTTTTGCAGTTGATTGGTCAGCCGTGACTAAATGCTTGCTCTTGTTTAGCCTCGACGGCACCGTGCGGTCTTGAATGCAAGAGGTGAAAATAGGGTCAAATGCACACGTAGGAGATGATTGTGATTGTGAATCGCTACAACAGCAGAAGTTTGGATCTGTTTCTGCGTTCAAGCCCGTTGCTTGCCTTGTTTAGCTTCGGAGCCGGCAGTGTCAAGGAAGGTGCATGGCCTGTCTCTGATATGATTTGCTAATTAGCTGCAAATTAATTGATATGTTGCCATGCTAATTTTTTATTTTCCCTACCAAATGGGAGTTGGAGTCGGCATGCAAATCAAATTTGCTTTTTATTCATAAAAAATGACAAGGCAAAATCATGGCAATTTTGTAACGCGTGGAACAAAAATACATCCTAAATAACTACACAATCTCGGAAGTATTAAACTGACCAATGACTTAGCCTAAGAGCGTGTTTGGCAGTGTGGTTGTGGGTGTTTTTTAAATAACTTTTCGTGTCAAAATGCATGCCAATGGTGTTTTTTTATTTTTTAAAAATTATTTTTGACATCAGCACATCAAAACGATTCAAAACGTACAAACCATATTAAATTTTAGCAAAAAAAAAAATTCAAATTTTTTGGGAACGCAGCCGCGTTCCCAAACATTACCTTCAACTTAGGTCAGAGGTTGGGTGGACTC
>Ga0325411_1004018_pt1 | contig 16552 bp, 9 predicted proteins | sample PopdelMetagenome_13_FD_206181 | JGI IMG/M metagenome (GOLD analysis project Ga0325411, IMG submission 206181) | Populus deltoides microbial communities from Bellville, Georgia, United States - Xylem-PdIQD-R4 | ecosystem: Host-associated > Plants > Phyllosphere > Stem > Wood/Secondary xylem...
TATTTTACTATAAAAGTTGGTTTTTTAATAGCAACATAGTTCATTGAGTACAAACAGCAACACTAAAAAGAAGTTTAAAGAAACTACATCAATTTTAAATAAAAGGAAAAGGTGTGTCTTTTTAATTAAAAAAAAAAAGCCAAATTTTCCTATTAAATGACTTTTGTCAAAAACATATTTTTTTAGGAGTATTGTTTCTTAAATAAAAACTCATTATGATCATGAAAGCAATCTTCAGTTTTTTTAAAAAATCATAAATCGACTATCTCTTTGCAACTATATATTAAAAATAACAATAAATTTGAAAAGATTATATAAAACAATTTATAATGAAAAAATAAAAATAAAAATATTTTATTCTCATTCAATATTAATAAGAAAATTATCATAAAAATTATGTATATCAAGAAGATATATAATTATCCATAAAGCAATTGTTGATATCATTATAGAAAAGTCCTAATTATCTTAGAAAACAACGTCATAGCTTTTTTACAAGGAGCATGTTTTTAAATAAAAGGCATTGACAATAAAAATAAAGGTTTTTTTTTATAAGTCTCAGCCATTTGAAATGAGTAGGAAAAGATGTATTTTGTAATTGTATAGAAGATATTCACTTTTTGTTGCTTTAAATCATCCTCTCTCTTCTTTTTTTTTTTTTATCTAAACACTCAATGGTAGCCTAATCATAAGTGATTCATCCTCAACTAGATACTCTACATTATCATCACTAGCATCTTCAAGTAATGGCATTTCATCATCATTGTTATCTTTTTCATATTCAATCTCCCCATGATCATGTAAGAATATAGGATATTGAGATGCTATGTGATCTATTTTCAAACATCAAAAACATTTGATATCAAAAGTAAGGGTTTTTTTAGTATCAGATTTACATCTAGTATCAGTGGAGACTTTTTTTTTTTTTTCATTAGGTTGTTTGGTTTTAGGTCCCACAATAAGCTTATTTTAGGCAACCCCTTCTTTCCTATAATTTGGCCTCCATGTTGAAAAAGAACCTAGATTTTGAATTTGTCATGTACGACCCTTTTCTTTTAAGTTTTATTTTCAACTTTGTAGGCTATTGCATCATTTTTTCTAACTCCACATAGTTCTACATTTCCACCACATTCGTTATCTCACAGTTCAAAGCATTCAAAAACCACACCAAACCTCACATCTATCCTCTCAAATTGCTACCACATATCTTGTAATATAAAGAACAAGTTTTCCATTTACTTTATAGGTGATGATCCATCTTTGAAAGACATCATCAAAATCTAAAATTTCATGTTAGTAAAAAAAAAAAAAGCATATCTTCACACACTCCCTCATGTGTTTACACTCAATATCATATCACTTCACTCGTGTTTCACTCAATTATCGCTTTTCATGATAATATACTTACATTTTACCTCTTGTGTTTTTCTTTTCAATTCTTTAGGGAACTAATCATAAACAATAAAAAATCACAGCTTCATAACATCCAACCAAAGATTTCAAGACATAAACAATCAAGAAAAATAAAAACGATAATGAAATGAATTACAAAATGAAAATGAGAGTGAAATAAAAAACAACGATGAATACGATAACGAACACAAAAATGAATATGAAAGTGAAGATGAGTGCAATAAATATTATTAAACCCGAAACCATAATTAAGATAAACCACCCCAAAACTAATAGCAACAAACAAAATAATTTATTGATGATACAAATTGATTCGGTAGACACTGATTTGTATTTTTCTCAAGTGCTAAATTCAAGAATTGTAAGTTTTGATTTTGCGGGAGTAACAAAAACTTGTGATTTTAACTTTTCTTCTTCTTATTTTAATATATTGATTCAATAGTAGTCTTTTTTAATATAAACTTTTTTTATATACTATTGCCACAAAATCAAGACTGAAGAACAACAAAAAAATAACACAAAAAATTTAAAGATAAAAAGATAGAACTTGATTTTAGAGCCTTGCTCTATTATCAACCGAAGCAAACCCAAAGGGTAAGAACCTTTAAACCCACGTGCAAGAAATAACAACCCAAGTAAGCTAAAATCATATTACAATAAAGAACTTGATACAATGATTACTTGAATCAAATCACTCACGTTATTGGATGAAAAAAATCCTAGCCCTTTAATTATAACAAATTAAGAGCTACAGGTATAAGAAAGAACGTCATAATAACAATTAATCTTTGATAAGTCCAAAAGAGTTCAATGAAGAACCGAGAGTATGAGTAACCTCGCACACATATAGTATTATTCTGAAATAAACCAAATTTCTCCAAAAAAAACATAAATAAAAGTTAAATAAGCCTATTTATACTAGGTAAAAATATCTTAAACAAGTCTGGAAAAAAAAAGTACTTATCCACTTAGGAAAAGAATCTTAAACCAACTAGGATAATAATGTAAATCTTACATGGTAGCTTCTGAACTTTATTGTAAGACTTTATAGATGTCTGATCACTATAAAATTTTAATTTTATAGAAAATAAGGCCTTATAATATTTTGGAAAAGCTTCGGTGAAGGATCCTTTATTTTGACAACCAAAAAGTCAATCTTAGTGTCAATTGGTTCATCTTGTTGAGAGGAGTTCTATTAGTATGGTTTGGAACTTTTATCTTGCCAAAAAAAAGTATATCAGACTTTGAGAGAGAGAAATTGTTTTAATTTAATGTGGTATAATGTTATTTATTAGGGTTTTTCAAGTGAAAAAAAATTGAAAACTGGGTTTTTAGGGTCCTAAAACTCAGACCCCGACTTTCTAAAACCGAAGGCGATAAGTATCTAAACCAGTACATATGCGACGTTTGCAAATATGAATGACACGCTGTCCATTTATTTAAAAAAAAAAATTAGTGTGGGCAACATGACATCAAACCTTAAACTAAAAATTTGCAAGCCCGATCACTTGGCCTTCTTTCTATTAGGCCAAGTGCGTTGGCCTGATCTCCTAGGTTTAGTTCCTTGTCCTCTTTTGGTAGCCCTATAAGCCTAATATTTTAGTTCATTGATTGATTTCACCCATTAAGGACTTGATCTTTTCTGAGTGATTCTTCTCAATTTGCGTTATCTTTTTATCTTTCATGACTTAGTTTAATATGGGCTTTTGAGGAAAATTTGTATTTGTTTCCCCTTCAATAAAAACTAAAAAAAAAATAACTCGTATAAATAAAAAAAATTCACAAAAATAATATCTTGAAATAAATAATTGGATATAGAGTAAACCTTTGTGATATGTTAAAAGAGTTATGGAATCTTCTAATGATGATCAAAAGTTTGATAACCACTTTAACACTATTGATTTATAAGGGAACTTGCTTCCATCGATGAGTAGGATACAATACTATGACTTTTCCATGGATAGAGATTTCGTTGATAATTAGACTTATATTGGAACTTTTCTTATATAGAATTCAATACTTGGACATCTTGTCATCCATGCACATCAAGCTTACCCAGTGTGATAGTTACAAGGAAACACCCTAAGTGAAGGTTCTAGACTTTATATATGTAGGTTGGTTAACCTATTGGTCTTAAAATGTCCCACAACATTTGGATCACAAAGCTTTAAATATTGATCTGACCTCAATAAGGTTTAAAGAGTATAGACTAAGAAAATCCACATCAGCTACTAATCATGACCTTGCAAAATTTTGATGAGAGTCTAAGGGTTCATATGTGCTAGCCTAGGTCAAAGCCATATCAAGACACCATTAATTCTTTATGATAACTTAAAGCAATATGTGTGCAGAATAAGGGTTGTATAGTGTGTGCAATGGAATGGATCCATATCCAATCTAGACATAATGGAGAAATAAATAAGGTACATAAAATAAACATATATATAAAAAAAAACAACACATAGTGGTCAGTTTATTAAAAAAAATGGCAGGGTAAAGTCCTTTAAAGAACACATCTATAATACATGTTATCATAAAAATCAAGCAAAAAAAGCTTAGCTCTAAAACAAGGTCCCCTAATGGAGTCGACATTCTATCACATATGACATCTTAGTGAAATGATGGTAACTAGGAACCGTAACTAGTCTTTAGAGTGTTAGGTAAGATGATGGTTATATAATAGGAAAGATGACTACTACCATATACATTTTACCTAAGTTGCATTGTTGTTTATCCTTGATGATAAAGGTACATATTGTGTCATTACTAAAGTTTTTCTAAATTGGTATATATGTATCTTTATGATAAAAGATTACTAAAACCTAAGACAATGATTGGGAATATATGTCTAGCAATAAAGCACAATCCTTATTTTTAGGTATTGGAACCGAAAGGATGGTTACTGGTAACTTGGTTTCAAACCCGTTTTCCTTAATTATATCCAAAATAGGCATGAAAATATTCACTCACACTTAATGGGCCTCGGTGGTGTCACATTGACCCAGCCGAAATCAACTCATAATGATGCAATATTGAAGAATTAATAAGTACATAAACCTCAAATTATACAAAACTATCATTCTCATAAGAATATATTTACAAACAAAAGATCAAAACAAAATTTACATAAAATACGTATAAATATATAATTAGTTTTTTAGAGAAAAAAAAAAAGATGTAGTCACCTTTAAAGTAACTCCATAGGTAGGATTGTGGTTTACTTTATGTGGAAAAAATGAGTTAAGAGGGTATTATTGATAAAAATACACCCTTAACTCACAAATTCATATAAATAAATAAATATGATATTTTATATTAGAAAAATAGAATATATTTATTGTAACACAAGCATTATTATTATTATTATTATTATTATTATTATTATTATTATATATTAACAAAATATCAACATCTGAACGACAAATTTGTTTTAAAGATTGTACTACCATTGAGTTTATTTTTTATTAAAATATCCCTACCTTATGTTTTTTTTTAAAAAATCTTTGAAAATGTTTGAAACTCACATCCACACATAAATTAACATTTGTACTTTAAATCAACACATCAACAAGTAAATTCAAGCATGTCCACGAATAAGTTTAAGCATATCCATACACATTCACACAAGAAAATTTCCACGTATAAAAATTAATAAAGATCAAGTTAGTATGTAGGAGATAAACAAAAAGAAACCTTTGGAAGCTGTTCCGGCAGACTAGGAATGTTGGGTTTCTTAAAAGTTTTACATGCAATGGAAATGACAATTTTTTCAGGAACTCCAAAGATCATGTTAGATTATATAGACTCATTTAGGATTTGGATGAAAATTACTTATGTTACGTGGAAGGTTGATATAAGAATAAAAACCAAGTCATTAATATTTTGGATCTTTCAAAATTAGATATGTACTTTGTTTTTGTTTTTATAATTTGACATGTGGATTTGAGTCCAAGGTCTAAATTTATTTATTTGTATTTTATTTTATTTTATTTTTATTTTTATTTATTTTGTCTTAGGTTTTCTAACTAGTAAACAAGGTCCAGTCCTAAACATTTTCCTTCTTAAATGGACTCCAGTGGCTAGTATCAATTTAAGTGAGAGATTAGACCATGTTTCACTCTTCAAATCACCTTAGCTATGATTGATTAGAAAAAGCTCAATAATCAACTCAAAACTAGGCTTGAGATGTGGACATATAATTTAACTTGCATAAGAAATCCCTTTAAGTTAGAATTGAGTAGTAATCTCATTATGATGATATATTAAAGTGATTGTGCTCTTAGTTATGAAAACAACTCCCTGGCTAGAAACTTTTAGAATGAGTGTTAAGTTTTTCTTAATTATAACCTTCAAGAAAAATTATATGGACACTCTTTTATTAGAAGTGTTTTTTGTTATCACCTAAATGTCATCATCCATCTTATAACTCAATTGTGACCCATTTGCTTTTAATTTAATTTTAAGAGGATTAAAATTTGAAATTAAAATATCATGTATTAATTTTGGTTAAAGGTGTGATTTATCAACTTGTGGGAAAACTATGGATTATAATGTCTTTTTGCCATTCTCTCCATCTTCACTTTAAAAGGATCATCAAGATAATAATAGTTATCCATTTTCAAATCTGATTTTTAATTGTAATCAAATTTAAATTTTAAAAAAATGAGTTTATTTGGAACTTTGTTTCTCATATGCTATGGGACTCCTGTATTATAAATACAGATCCCAGTGCATACAAAAAAGGAGAGAGTCATTATAAGAAATACTAAAGGAGTACAATACACAAAAAAAAAAAATCTAGCCCTCATTGCAGGAACTGTGCCTCCATCCCCCATCTTTATAATCTAGTCATACACATTTTTTTCCTCGTGGTTGCTAAAAGACACACCTTTATTTTCTCTTCCCCGGCCTTTCCACCAGACTTACCCCACACCATACAAGGCATGCCATCTTTTGATATTGTTCCAGCAACCCCAAGCACAATAGTTGAACCTGCACCATATCCCTCATCATCTTCAGAAAACAAAACCAACTACCCAGATCGGTGATGGAAGTCTTGGGCATTGTAATGGATATGGTTTAGTGAATTTGGTGTGGAATTAGAGTCTGGCCAAAGCCATTTTTGTGGCTGGTCGACTGGATTTCCCTTGCTTCTAGAGGAAGTGGAGAATACACAGTGTTTGGAACGACATTGTTTTAGGCTAGGACTGTTATTTTTCAATCTCCCCCCTGAAATATCAGTGCCTATTCACTTTGGTCCTTAGAATTTAATTTCTTTCAATTTTGACCCAAACTGACCATGAACTTTGATATTTCTTCAATTAAGCCCTTAATTGCATTAATTAATTAAATCAAAGTTTAATTAAGTCCCCAAATTTATCAATTCTTCTAATTTTTAGCTAAATTGACTTCCAAATTTATAATTTCATCTTTATTAGTCATCAAATTTTCAATTTGTGTTATCTTGACCCAATTCTCAAATTATTTTTTGTTCATTCATTTTTTTATTTTTTTAAAATTCAAAAATTGAGGTTATGATAATCATTTTAAAAACTCAATCCAAAAGTGTTTGAGGTAAATGGATTCACGACGATTATCAATCCTAGTATTCACTGACGTCAAAGTCATAAATATCAACTCTGATATTTATTGATTCTAAAGTCAAAAATATCAACTCCAATATTTACTTATGTCAAAGTTAGGAATATCATATATTTTTTTCATGTAATATTTATCAATACCAGAGTTAGAAGTATTTGTAGTTGAATATTTATTGACGCCAGAGTTAGGAATATTATAGACAGACTATCAAAAGCGTAATACAAAAAATCATTAGCAATTTAAAACAAAACTAGCAATAAGCTTACCTCAGGTAGGACGCTTAAAAGGTGATAGTACCTTTTTTTTTTGCGTAATCAGTCTTGTATCATAGAAACTTTGTTGACCAGTTAGGGTTCCTAGTGACCATAATACTATATGGCGACTCCTTAATAATACTAAGTGGCGACTGCAGAGTCAGAAATATCAACTCTGATATTTATTGATGCCTGAGTCAAAAATATCAACTCGAATATTCACTTATGTCAAAGTTAGGAATATCATTTTTTTTTCACGTAATATTTATCAATACTAGAGTTAGAAGTATTTGTAGTTAAATATTTATTAGCGCCAGAGTTAAGAATATTATAGATAAACCATCAAAAGCATAATACAGCAAATCCTTAGCAATTTAAAACAAGACTTGCAATGAGTCTACCTCAGATAGGACGCTTAAGAGGTAATAATATCTTTTCTTTTGCGTAATCAGTTTCATACCATAAAATTTTTGTTGACTAGTTAGGATTCCTAGTGACTATAATACTAGGTAGCAACTCTTTAAACCAGATCTTTTTCTCATAAAAAACAAGATGTCAAATATCTGTTTTTTTTCTAAAAGTATTAAAAGTCGTCGCGATGTCGGATGCGACAATCCATATAACATAATGGCAACTCTTCTAGAGACTTATGGGTTACACTAGCTTGTTTCGTTACATTTGTGAATTTTATATGTATGTATCGATAATTGTATGCCCAATGTGACTCCTATTCACACACAACACTACACTCTATGAGTTACGCACACCATTTCAAACTATAACCTAAGATTAGATTGGCGAGGGCCTCAACGCTTTGGGATTTCGATCTTAGAGTATATGGAGTGGCCATTTCTACTCCTGTCGACACTTGCTTACATAATAGATCCACGAAAGGAAAGCTAGCGCCTTCCAAATATGGGAAGCAAGGCTCAGAAACCATCTATTATAGTTAGAATTCAAACTAGCGATGGGGACTGTATAATGGAGGATAAATTAGGACTAGACGTTAAACTTTATCTTCAACTTTAGTTAAATCCGACAACCTAGCTACCACTAGGTTATCTTGTAGGACAGAGGCATACCTTTTCTTTTCATTTTATAAACAAAGTACTGATCATAACAACATTTTGTGATCTTATCAAGAGTCAGTATCATGGCCGTTAAGACCACCTCAATCAAAATACTAAGTAAGGATTTCATACATAATCGGTTTGAGTTTTGCAAATTACTTACACTTTCTAAGATGATTAATGAGGCATTAACCCATTATGTTAGTAAAAGTACCTAATAAACTCATTACTAATTTAAGAAAGTAAAAGTTAGTACGAAGCGTCCCATTGGGTGAAATTCTAAATAGACTCATATTGTGATCAATGCTAGTTGAAATAGTTGGTCTTGAGCCTATTGTTAGCCAAAAACCAAAATGGTGATCAAATAATCATAGGAATTGCTAGTCGAATTAAGCAAATCGAGTCCATTGATGATCGAAATGCTAAAGGTTCATAGAATCATGGAAAACAAGGAAAGAACTCTATCATAACAAAGTCAAATCAAGGAGATTAAATCCCTAAAATGAGAAGTAGCTTGATTAGTTAGTTTACTTGGTAGGCACTCTGAACAAGACAGTTGGATATTGAAGGGACATATAGAAGGGTCAACTCTTCTACACAACTTACTATTGAAGTGCCCGTTTCATATCCTAGAATAAACACATAAGACAACTCCATAATCTTCTTGTTGCAGTTCTAGCATCCTCCAATAATGTCTACCCTAAAAACTTAGACCTTTAAGGCATGAGGAAAGGGAGTGGTGAGTTTTTAACTAGTATTGGTAAGGGATGGCGGGAAATAATTGCTCAAGTACACCCGTCATTAAATGAGAAGGAGTTTATTTACATATTCATCAACACTTTTAGATCCCCGTAATATGAGTGTCTATTGGACCATCTCTCATTTTCTTTCGAAGAACTCGTTAGTATGGCTAAAAAGATAGAATATGGTATAGGTATGAGGTTGATCAAGGATGTGGCTATAAGGCCCTATAAGTAATAATAAAAATGGCACCCCTCTCTCCACATAAGTCATCCTCAAGGATTGGAATCCCTCTTCCATATAGTGTAGTATACCAATGCCTCTTGCTCGCTTAACTAATTGCACCTACTTCAGCGAATCCTATACACCTACTATACCCTAACTAGTATGATCCAAGTATATAATAAGAGTACCATATTGAATTCAAGGTTCTATTAAGAAATACAATCATCGAGCCTTAAACTGTGAGGTTGGGGATAATAGATTTTGAAGAAAGTAATGGAAGATACAACAATATCAACACTAATCCTTAATATGTTGGAGACTAAAGTACTCTAAAAGAAACAAGGATCTTTACCTTAGTTACCTCACTCCTACAATGATATCTATCATCTTCTTCTAAGAGCTCGTCAAATAAAACCTGCATTGATCAAGCCTATCCAACCACTTCGGACTTTCTAAGTGGTAAAAAGGAGTTTCATGCTATGGCTAATAAAAAGACACAATGTTGAGAATTGTCAAGACTTTTAGAGGCAGGCGTAGCATGATCAATAATGGAATATAGATGTCATTTATTCGAGATAGAGTCACCCATTAAACCCACATATATACCTCTTTCGACAAGCCAATGAGATTATTGAGTAGAGAAAATGAAGATATGGGATTATCCAATGAAATAATGATGAGGAAAAAAATCTGTAGTAATTATTGTACAAGACAAAGCTTTTCATTTACTTGCAAGAAGATTGCATGGTTGTAAAAAGTGTTCATACTTTGTATTTAGTTCCAAGCATTGTTTTTTCCTGGAAAAAAAAAACTTTTTTTGGCATTTGTTTTTGTGAAGATTTACCAACATATTTTAATGATTCTATTTTTTTATTATTATTAATTTGAAGTTAATTGAGAATAATTTAGGTAAAATTAAAAAAGGATAGTCAGAATAGGGATCTAAAGTGAATAGAAATATAAAAGAAAGAGCACAGGTCCAAAACAGATAAGGTGACCAATTATATGGACCAAAATAAAACAAAAGAATAGAAAAAAGTGAACGATGTTCAAACAACAAAGGGAAATCATGAGGTTATTCAGAAATAGAAAACTATTTTTCTTTTACTTTTTTCAATTTTCTTTTTTTTTCTAGTTTTTATTTCTAATATAGAATTAAAAACATGTTCATGAATTTTTCAAACAAAAATAAAAAAACATATTAATATTATAACTATTTTTCATTAAAAAAATCAAAACCATATTTATAATAATCATCTTAATATTTAATTTGTATTCATGATAATTTAATTATAAAATATTAATTTTATTTCATTTTTTATATTGTTAACTCAGAAAAATAGTCATGTTAGATTTATAATAAAAATAAAAATAAATATTGTTAAAAAGTGTTTATATATATATATAATAGAAAACTAATTAGATTGTTTGTCTTTTATTTATTTGAAAAACAATGGAAGACTTGTAAGAAAATTATGAATAACTTTTAAATGTGTTTTTCAAATTCAACACAAATTTTAAAAATTGGTTTTCGTGTGAAGAAATATTATATTTCAACTGAAAGTTTTAGTTTTTTATTTTTAATCCAGTTTTTTTAAAAAAAAATGAAATATTATTCACGTTTATGTGTAGCCTTGCCTTTCTTCCTCTGCTCCCTGCATGTTGTTGTTTCAAACAAACACGACAGCTACTTTTCTCCTCTCTCGTGCTCTTCTATCTCCTCAAATCAGCCAAGACACACAGGTTTCCTGCATTGTTTTCCCCATCCCTAAAAAGAAATTAACTCACATAACCTGCTGCATAGCAGCCAAAAACACACCCTCTAAAGCCTTGAAAAACGTTGTCCACCATTAAAATACACACATCTCCACTGCTGCTATTCTTGCTCCAAAAACAGTACAGAGATATCTAACAAAAGAGTTGGGCGGTGCAGGTTAATTGGGCAAAATAAAAGACCGACATTTAGCCAGAGAGTTAGAAAGGAGAGTTTTTTTTTTTTTTTTTTTGGGAGAGGAAACGCTCTGGAGTATTTCGGCTCTGGGTTTCTAAGTTTCCAAAAAGAGGGAGAGACTGCTTGAGGGAGTATGAGAAGGAGAAGTGCAGTAGTTATACATTCTTACTGTCGTTCAGAGGGAAAAAGAAGAACACCCTCTGTGCTTGTGTTATATATTCGGAACGCTGCCAAGGTTCTCTAATCGGTCAGACCAAGCTTCACTCAGGTACACTATCCATGCCCTTTCTTTGTTCAGCTTAAAGAGTCGGTGCACAGTTCTGTTGTTTTCCTTTTCTTTTGCATTGAGAATTTAATCTAGATATATATATATAGTAGAAATCACGTTGTGTTTATCCTGCTTCCTTCGTACCTGTTAAAACATCACGTGACGGGTTCAATGGTTGATTGAAGATTAAGATTTCATTTTATTTTATTTTTCGTGCGAAGAAGAATAAAGAGAATGAATGCCTTGTTAAAGTCCAGATAATAGGCTTTGCTTGGTTCATGTTGAGCTTAAGTACGAAGAAGGCCGTTTAGGTCGCTAAAAAATGGGACTTGTAAGGCGGTGATGGGTGCGGCCGTGAGGGCTAGTTCGTTTCTGGTATCTCGAGTTGCTGTGCAGCTAGCTTAGCTTTGTCTAGGATGAGCATGAAACGCAGAAATACGAATGGAATAACATCAGTGAGTGTCCTTGTGTAGTGGCAAGCCAAAACTCTAGGTACCCATGTGTCGGATATTGTGGTGGAAACGTGCTTTTGCTGGCTGTTTCCTTGTCAATCTCCTTTGGTTTGGACGCTAGTTGAAACATTAGCTGTTAGTTAATTAATAAGAGAAGAGGTATGCATTTGGGCTTTGGGTGGATGGGGGGACAATTTCCAGACTTCTAAGTTTAAGTTTGCTTTGTTTTTGGCATGGCTTGATAATGAACGAGGACCATGTTTCCGTCATTTTTTTCTTACATGAGAACCATGCCCTTGTTGTTATGTGATTTCAGTAAGTCTTGTTGCTTGATTGGACAGGGGGTTAAGATGGTCAGGTGTAGGTTTGATCCAATATATGTATGTATGCGTAGGTATATCTCCCCTGTGCTAGCCCTAGTTTTGGATTTCCCTTGATATTTTGAGTTGTTTGAATATAATTTGTGTTTGTTTTAGCGCTTTGTCAGTGTTTTTAAAAAATTTAAAATATTTTTTTTTAAGATTAGTTTTTTTATATTTTTGAATCATTTTGATATGTTAATGTCAAAAATGATTTTTAAAATAAAATTATTTTGATGCATCTCTGAGTGAAAAATATTTTAAAAAACAATTGCTACCACAATGTCAAACACTACTAGAGTAGGAAAAGAAAGTAGAGTTGATTGTCACCATTACTATGAGGAGAAAAGGTAAAAACATGTTGTTATTGAGTTTAGTGACTATCATATTATTTGGTAGGATCAACTTGTTTTAGGTAGAAGAAGGAATTGAGAGAGAGCTGGAGAGACTTAGGATGAGAAGAAAGCAATTATGAGAAAAAGATTTATTTATAGACATTATTATAGGGAATTATTTTAGAGATTATAGAGTTTAACTCAAGGGTCTAAAAGTATGGAGGATTATCACAAGGAGATAGAAATTGTCATGATTAGAGCTAATATTATGAAGGATAAAGAGGTTACAATGACAAGGTTCTTGGTTTGAATATAGAGATAGCTAATGTGATTAAATTATAGCATTACATTAAGCTAGAAAATATGGTTCACTTGGCTATTATGGTAGAAAAACAGATGAAGAGAAAGGTAATACATGCCAATGAGGTAATTCATGTTCTTTTTCAGCTTAGAAGCTGAATTATAGAAGGGAATTAAGGAGCTGCCCCATTAAAGTCAAATATAGTGGGGAACAAATTTAATCCACCTAAAGCTAAAAAAAAGGATTTGTCCACTACCATCCATGGTAAAATCAAAACTCAAATTAATCATAACCTTGATATTAAGTGTTTTGGGTGTTTGGAAAATGGATATATAGCTTCATAATGTCCAAATAAAATGGTTATAGTTATGATAGAACATGGAGAGATTAAATCCGAGAGTGACACATCAGAGGAAGATTAGATGTCACCACTTAAAGATTATAGCGATATTGAGTATCCAGTTGATAAATAGACTTTGGTAATTAGAAGATCACTTAATGTTCAAATCAAAGAAGATGATGTAGAGCAATAAAAGGATGACATCTTCCATACTAAATGTCACATAAGTAACAATGTATATATTATGATTTTTTATAATAGGAGTTCTGTTAATGTTGTTAGTGCTATATTTGTAAGAAAATTAAGTACGAACACTATTAGACATGAAAGACTTTATAGACTTTAATTGTTGAATGAATGTGGTGAAGTAAGAGTTATTAAATAGGTTTTGATTTCTTTTTCAGCTAGCAAGTAAAAGGATGAGGTTTTGTGTGATTTGGTTCTTATGCATGCTACTTATTTATTGTTGGGGTGTATTTGGCAATTTGATAGGAAGGCTAAGCATGATGGGTTTAAAAATAAATAGTCCCTTGAAAAGGATGAAAACACTCACACTTGTACCATTGTCACTTAGATAAATTTATGAAGATCAATTGAAACAAAAAAAGAAAGGTGAAGCTAAAAACTCAAAACAACCATGTGAGGATGTGATTACGAGTGAAAATAATAAGAGCACCGAAAGAAAAGATTTGGATAAGATATGGAAAAACAGGGTTTCATCCGAGAGAAGAAAGAAGAAAAAAAGGGTGAAAAAATAAAAGAGTGGAAAAAAATAAAGAAATATGTTAGTTTTTATGCAAATAAGAGTGAGATTAAGGATGCTTACTTTTTTACATGCTTATAATTTTACTTGTGTATAAGAAGACATATTTTAACACTAATAAAATTGATCCTTGTATTCCTAGTGTTTGTATTTCTTTATTACAAAATTACAAGGAGATTTTTCCTAATAAGGTTCCTAGTAGGTTACCACGTATTAAGAGAATTGAACATCAAATAGATTTTATACCCGGAGTAGTAATACCTAATTGATCAGCCTATAGAAGTAATTTCAAAGAGACAAAAAACCTTCAAAGGCAAATGCAAGAGCTGATGTCAAAAAGGGTACATAAGAGAAAGCATAAGTCCATGTGTAATTCTAGTGTTGTTGGTACCAAAAAGGGATGGGACTTGGAGAATGTGTGTTGATTGTTGTGCAATCAATAATATTATGGTAAAGTATAGACATTTAATTCCTAAACTTGATGATATGTTAGATAAATTGCATGGATCCTATGTATTTTCTAAAATTGATTTAAAAAGTGGGTATCATCAAATTATGATGAAAGAGAGAGATTAATGGAAAACTGTTTTTAAAACTAAATATAGTTTGTATAAGTGGTTAGTTTTGCTTTTTGGACTAACTAATGCACCATTACTTTCATAAGATTAATGAACCATATTTTGTGTAATTTTATAGTTAGATTTGTTGTTGTTTATTTTGATGATATTCTAATTTATAGCAAGAATTTAGATGAGCATGTTGAGCATTTAAGAAATATATTGGATGTCTTGATAGAAGAATGTTTATATGCTAATCTGAAAATGTGTGACTTTTGCATGGAGAAAATTATCTTTCTTGCTTATGTTGTTAGTTTAAAAAGTATTGAAAAAGATGGGGGAAAGGCAAGGGTTATCCAAGAATGGCCTACATTTATGTCAATTATAGAGGTAGGAAGTTTTCATGGTTTAACTAGTTCTTATTGGAGATTTGTTAAAGATTTTAGCACTCTAATCGCATCTTTAACGAAAATTATTAAAAAGTCAATAAGGTTTAAATGGGGTAGAAAACAAGAGAATGGATTTAATTTGTTAAAGGAAAAATTGATTTCAACACCATTGTTATCATTATCTAAATTTACAAAAACTTTTGAGATTGAATGCAGCGATAGGTATTAGAGCTTTTTTAATTCAGGAAAAATGACACATAGCTTATTTTAGCGAATAACTCAATGGTGCACCATTGAGTTACCCTGCTTATGATAAAAAGGTTTATGCTTTGGTAAGGGCATTGGAAATTTGGCAACATTACTTATGGCCTAAAAAATTCATGATTCATTTAGATCATGAATCATTGAAACATTTGAAGGGCCAGTGAAAGATGAACTACCAGCATGCCAAGTGGGTTGAGTTCATATAAATGTTTCCATATGTGATAAAATACAAACGAGGTAAGGAAAATATAGTTTTTAATGTATGTACTTATTTCAACTTTAAATACTAAATTATTATGATTTGAGTATGTGAAAGACTTGTATCTTGATGATATTGATTTTGGTCAAGTTTATAAAGCATGTAAGAATTCAGCATTTGACAAATTTTATAGGTTTGGTGGTTATTTTTAAAAATAAAAAATATTGTGCGTGCCTAATTGTTTTATATGTGAATTTTTTGTTTGTGAAGTTCATGGAGGCAGTTTAATGGGACACTTTGGGGTTGTTAAGACTTTAGATGTTTTGTATAAGCATTTTTATTAGGTAAAGATGAAAAGATATATGTAAAGAATTTGTGATAGATACATAACATATAGACAAGATAAGTTTAAAGTACTTAATGGTTTGTGTACTCATTTACCAGTACCTAAGAAATCTTGGGTTGATATATTTATAGATTTTATTTTAGGTTTGCCTAGGTTAAAAAGTGGTAGGGGTTCTATTTTTATGGTTGTGGATAAGTTTTCTAAGATGACACATTTTATATCTTGTCATAAAACCAATGATGCAACTAACATAGCAGACCTATTTTTTATGGAGATAGTCTGGTTTCATAGGGTTCCTATAAGCATTATTTCTTATCGTAATGTTAAATTTATTAGTTATTTTGGAAGGTTTTGTAGGATAAGCTGGGAACTAAATTGTTATTTTATATTACTTGTCATCCACGAATAGATGGTCAAACTGAAGTAGTTAATAGGACTTTAACTACATTATTAAAAACTATCATTCAAATGAATTTAAAGAATTTTAAAGATTGTACGTCGTTTGTTGAATTTGCATATAATAGGAGAATACTGATTATTCTCATTTTAAGATTGTTTATGGCTTTAATCCTTGAACTTTTTTGGATTTGATTCTTACCTGTTGATGAAATAGTTAATCTTGATGGCATTAGAAAAACACAAGTAGTGAAGGCTCTCCATGAGAGTGTACGGTGATATATATATATATATATATATATATATATATATATATATATAAATCAAT
>Ga0325411_1004019_pt1 | contig 16547 bp, 7 predicted proteins | sample PopdelMetagenome_13_FD_206181 | JGI IMG/M metagenome (GOLD analysis project Ga0325411, IMG submission 206181) | Populus deltoides microbial communities from Bellville, Georgia, United States - Xylem-PdIQD-R4 | ecosystem: Host-associated > Plants > Phyllosphere > Stem > Wood/Secondary xylem...
GTGGGGGGAGAAACTCCCGGCGGATGACCAGTGACCCAAGGAAACAAAAGAATCGGTTATATTTTTCATACGATCTCCTCTTCTTTTATAAATCTTATAGACGGACTAATTACAGAGGGTAAAGTGAGAGACAGAGAAGGGAGGGGGTGGGGGGTGGGGGGGAGAGGGTAAAGTGAGAGACAGAGAAGGGAGAGGGTGGGTAGGCAGAGGGTAAAGTGAGAGACAGAGAACGGGGGTTGGGGGGGGGGGGGCGGCTAGGGCTAGGAAGTTTGTATTTATACTTGTTTTTTTTTTTAAATGCTAGTTGATTGAACCGGTTCGGTTCGGTTCAATCGGTTTTAGACTTTAGAAACCGAAACCGAACCGAACCGGAATTTTTTTGTGATTTTTTAATCGGTTAATTCGGTTTTTTTTTCGGTTCGGTTTTTTCGGTTATTTTTTTTCTGGTTTTCTTGGTTTAATCGGTTTTTTTGCTCACCCCTAATACTGCCTATACACTATCTGATATTCTCACCTACAATGATGTTGGAGCTCCTTAATTGTTGTCTACATTTCCTCCCTCAACACTCTGTATACAATTATCGATAATACATCTCCAAATACATTGATTAATTCCATTAAAAGAACCCTACATTATCACCTATTTTAAGATCCATGAACAAGGGGGTAAAGTGTATGAAATTAAACCAGTTGACTAGTCAAGCTGAGAGCCTAGTCACTCCAACCTTCTGCAAATGTCAAGGCAGCAGAAACACTATCTGAAGAAACTAGAATGATATGTTCTTGGAAATGCTTTAACCCGGTGTGCTGGATCAATTGGATAAATAAGATAAAAAGGAAAAAAATGTGTGGAATTTCAAATCAAAGATGTGAATTCAGCTCAACAAAACATTGTGCCAAGAATGAACACAAATGAAAAGAAAATGAAGTGAGCAAGGAAAAAAAATTCAAAAGTGTTCTAGGATACAGAACAATGGTATGTAAACAATTATAGCAACTTTCTAAAATAGCCATGGGCCATGGCAATAACTTCAATATTCCATCTAACCATTCACTAACTTCATTTTAACAACTTCCCCACCACATGCCCAACACCTCCACGCCCTAGCCATTAAAAAAAGTTTGTTCCCCTCTTGCTTTATGATGGGCAAGGTATTATTAGAAAATATATATAAGAATCTCAGCCACAATTAGAATTCTCTGGAGGGAAAAACTCAGAGAGTGTGGTAGTTGGGTATGGAAGTGGGTGAAGATCCAGGAGCATAAAACAAACAAACAAACAAACCTTGTTAGCATGTCAGGGTCTACATCCTGCCACTGCACTTCTTCAATAATTTCTCCAATGTGCTTTACTCTTTGCTTGAACTCCATCGTCTCTAGAAGATGTAAATCATGACTCAAAAAGGTGCCTTCATCACCAGGAAACATCACCTATCCAATGTTGAAGAAAAGTTAAAAACATGAAACTGCACAACATTGACTGAAATTAAACAAATTTTGAAAAACATGGCGTGCAAAAAAATAAAACAACAGAAAGAAAAAAAGAAAAGGATGAGAAATTAAACCCATTAAACAACTTTCTGGTTATGTTTGAGAGTCTAATTAACTCACCCTTCCATTGGTAATGACCGCATTCACTCCAGATTCAAGCCCAAGAAGCAGGTAAAAAAATTGTGACACCTGCATATCATTGGAAAAATTGATGATATTTTCTCTTGCTCATGGCAACAAATGCAAAATACCAACATCAGGCAAACTCAAACATAAAAAACTAAGAAATGTTAGGGAAAAAAAGATAGCAAGAATTAGTAGAAGCTAGGACTACATTTATAAAAGATCATATCTAGCAAGACCAAAATCTTCATTTAAAAGATCTATCCATTTTAGACAAACAGAAGATGAAAATTAAGACAATTTCATGCATGCAACAAATACCAATTAGCACAAATAACAGAAATATATATACCTTATTCAATTGTTTTTTCACTTTGTCAGCAGAAAATTCAGAAAGGATGGACTTGTAGGCCTTCCGTGGTAGCTCATTTGCATCAGCCAGATCATACACCTTGTCTATAAACGTTTGAGTGCTTTCAGCTGCTACAGATGATGCCAGGATGTGCTTTTGCTCATAAAATGAACATAAATGCTCCAAAAAGTTCAACACATTTTTCTTATGACTGCATGACACCATAAAGAAAACAATTAGGGCTAATATCAAACAAATTTTTATTCATGCTGTCAAAATAATTTTGACTTAACAAACCTGTAAGAGGCAGTGGTGATTTCAAAAACCTTCACAAGAAGGAGACCAGATAAATCAGAATCTTGACTGGAACTAAAGAGGACACCCAAGCGAGCACCCTTAGACCCTTCTAACTGCATCATAATGTGAACATTAAAAGATAACCAATGGTTGTTATGGAGATTTCCAACAAAGATAAAGATAAATGACAATAAAGAAAATGAACAAATAGAAATACGATTGTAACAAAAAGCTCAACCAGATAGCGTATTCCTTCATGAAGCAAGTTTATCCCCTTCTTTGATGTGATGTCAACAGCAAGGAGATGAGTTACAGGTTTCACATCATCTACAGCTAGAATATTAGGGTTAGAAAGAAGTTAGATTACAATAACCATTAGTGATTCAGTAAAATTTCACTGTTCTCAGCATAGATTCTGCTTACTTCCAGGGGAATGCAAGAAGTTAATATCATTCACCACAGATTTCCCTCCAAGAACTCCCGAAGTCAGAGAAATAAACCTTGGTTTGGCCTTGCCTTCAGCAATGATCTGCACAGAAACATCAGTAACAAAGTATAGAAATATGATGTATGCATAACATCATCAACAACCAAAGCAAAATAGATGAATATGCAATAGCAGTGTTTGAATGATTCACCTGTGGATTGTAGCGGCCAATACCACTTTCTGACAGGAATTTGTCCAGCACATCAGTGTGAGAATTTATTTGCCCATAATAAACTTGCTCTTGTATTCTGGGAAGCTCATCATTCATGGCGTTCATAAGAACCTCCTAATGAAAATAAAACCAAAGTTTCTTAGCAGGGAAAATAATTTCCATTACCAGAGGTCAACATTACCACAACAACCATCTTTAACTAAACAAAAGGAGGTCAAAGAAAAATTTGCTTTAGTATTACAGATTTGCTTCTCCTCAAATAATTTTTTTCATTCAAGCACATTTCACAATAAGATTTGGCCATGAAAACTGTAAAGCAGCATCTTATGATAATGTATTAAAAGCTGCCCAAGTGCAAGTATGCAATGCAACAGAAAATATTAGAATTACCTCACTAGAATCAAAGACAAGACCGTTCATTAAGAGGCAACACTGCAACTTGTTCAAACCCAGCTTAAACACGAACATGGAGCTTTCTTGTGACAGATCCTTATAGGTTTGCTCCTTTGCCAGTTTTAGCAAAATATCTTGAGGAGGGGTTTTTACCTTTGGTCTACACACATGGAATAATAACATGTAGTAAGGAGGTCATTGATTGAAGGAAAAGGAAGCCCAGATCTTCTAAAAGAATTTGTAATGCACATGGAGAGACATCATGATAGTGCAAAAAAGTTGAAATTGCTCCGTTAACCAGAAAAACCCATTAAAACTCACAATATGGTATCCACAAATGCTCCGTCCACATGGTGTGTTTCAGGAACATCATCTTCAGAATCTGACTCCATGCGTAATCTGTTTACCTGCCACACATATATGAAATTGCTTGTTAACAAAAAACAAAATGTACTGAATAAAAGCAACGCACATACAACAACATGAAATATGTTTACCATCCAACAAAGACCATATGCTCCTACACTTAAATGAATGGCAGTGAGGGAGGAAACTGTTCCGATTTAAGCTAGCAAAAAAGGAGGGTCTATTGAAACCTAAAAGAAATTAAGTAATAAGGTGGCTTGATTATTTGACTTCATCAATCAAAGTGTCTTTTGGGTCAAGCATAAGCATCCACAGTAGATTTCTTTGTTTATAGTTTAATGTATTAACTTAAGGGTAATTTTGTAAGAAGGGGCAGAATTGCAACTTCTGCAAGTTCCTGGAAAGCAGAAAGTTTTGGCCATTTTCAGGTTTAGTATAAGATTTGATGTTATCAGAATGTGGTTTCTTAGCCTTCAATAATTTATTCCAATTCAGTTGTTTTCCTAGTCATGTTAGGATTAGCTATGCCAATTCTGTTTAGAAGTATTAGTGTGATAAGCCGTCCTAATTGTCGGGCCATTCTGTCGCACCCGACACTAATCACTATAAATAGAGATGCAATGTCTTATTTTTACTAGAGCAGAGTTATAAAATAAATTGAGTTATGTTATTTTGGAGGCTTGGTGCCTTGGGTTTTCCATTTTGATTCTTCCTTCTTCTTATCCCTGCAGTACTTTGGGTACTTAGCCATGATTTGACCCCAAAAATCTTCTAAAACACACCAGCCATTAATCTCAAATCCGCATATGTCAAACCCTAACCTTAACACTGATCAAAAACACTAAGACTTCAACATATTCAGGGCTGTTCTGCATCAGGAAGCTAATGTTATGTTGAAGAAGAAGAGGAAAAGGAAGAGGAAGAAGGTTGAACTATCACACTTGCATATGGACATCACCAGTGTCAAGGATTACTTAGAGAGGCGGCTGGACCCTGTCCAAAACCCTATCATTTTTTAGGGATGCATGTGCACTCAATACTCAAACTAACTCACGTGCATTTGGCTCAAGAGTTTACTCATTACATAAACTAATAGACCCTCCCATCACTTCTTCATTTGGAAAAAATTATCCCTCACATTCTTTCTCCTTTGATTGATATTTTATCAAACTGCTCCTCGTTAGGTAAAATTGCAAACCTTTCCAACTAAAACAAACCAAGTGCATACTTCAAAAAACTAGGAAAAATACAAACCTAGTACTTAGTAACCATATGAGCAGAAGGCATGTTTCTATTGCAGGAAGTTACGGTCCAGAGAAGTGCTAAAAATTGATAATATGCCAAAGTACAGAGCAAGTCTTACATTGCTCAGAAACTGGAAAGCTGTTGGTGTCCCATAGCTTTCCTTAATATATATGAAAAGACGTATGATCTGCAAAACATGTCAACAAAATTCATATGCTTATTCCATGAATCACCAATCCAAAAGTTAGAATGAAATCAGCCTGGCAAGCAGACAGCACACCATTTGTAAGGCTAGCAATAAGAGTTAATGGGAAAAGAAATGAGAAAAAGAAATGGAAACTAAAGAAAGAAAATACCAAACTGGATATATCCTCCTCAGTTTCACCATCATTCTCCTCAGCAGATAAATGTAGGCCACGACTAGTTGCTTTTTTGATAAACTTTGAAGAATATAGAACCAATCCAAATCTCATTGGGAAGTTGTTCTCATACAAAGACAAAATCATGTCGACAGACTGCAAGTATACAAAACTCAACATATGAACAATTCAACAGGGCAGGATAGCGATGGGCACTGTTAATCATAAACATCAGAATTAAAACTTGCCTCAAGACCGCAACTAGTGGCTGGATCAAGAACATAAACAGCATGAAACAGGTTCTTGCGGATATAACGTAGCTGTCCAGGGAAGACAGGCATCAAAATCTGCACAAAAAACAAAAAATTCAAGGAGATTTGAGTTTACAAAACCATCACTCTTAAAAGAAAAATGTTGAAAATAATATATCCACCTCATTTATATTGTTCCTCCACCGCTTATACATGGCATCCTCCTCTAAGTTATTAAGATAATGAACATGACTTGAACGAAAATCAACACGGATCATACTGGATTCAGGAGGAGACGCTGTCGAAAGAAGTTTCCTTATTGTGCTGCGAGGAACCTGCAAAAATTAGCACTATTAACTTTTTAATACAATTCTTGCTATTTTTGAAATTCACTTCATGAAATCACAGTCCAATTTGACATATTAACCTGAATTGCATGGAATGACATATATTTGCATCTACATATATGAATGTACATGTGTGCAAGTGTGTGAAGCAAATTAGATAGAACATGTTATTAAAGCAAAGACAAAATTATAATCAATGTTATTGCTAATAAGAGCACAACATGGTGGAAGTAAAATAGAGAAAAAGAGCTTCATTAACAGATGCAAATCTAAAACAATAAAGCAAAAACAATATATTGTTCCCTATACTATAGACTTTTAATTGATCTAGAGTTATGGAAAGAAGCAACTCCTCTCCCTCAAAGCCATGTTCTCTCATTACTGAAACAAAAAAGAATTGTAGGGCCTAAGAAGAGGTTGGCTGTTCTCTCAAAAGTTGAAGGGTAGCTTTCAAAAAGAAACTACAGCAAATTGATTAAGATGTGGAGAAAAGTTCCTTAATTATCTGGAGTATTTCTACAACTTTGCAATAAAGGGTCCTGTAGAATTCAACTGTTAGTAAATGCCAATCCATTTAGTTTTCAACTTAAATGGCTAATACAAAACCCTTTCCTTAGGACTTTGAAATTCACTTTACTTATGCTTTTGCAATAAGCACCAAAAAGCTAAGTTGGCGACTAATCCTCCCGTGTTCGCCAGCAACATATACACCCTTGGATTGTGTTATTTCCTGGCTATTTGGGAGCAATTACAAATGATGTTTCCAAAACACTATGGTTGTGAGAAGTTTGTTCAACAGATTGAGCCCAGTTTCACATAGGTAATGTCAGAAACTAGGAAGTAACCAGGTGTACTTCTTACAATTTTGTCACCTCTATGCCAGTGTACTTCTCATCCAGCCATGTAACTTCGCCTTTTTTTTTCCTTCTTTCTTCTCCAACAAAAAATGCTCAAAAAGAAAATCCAATATTTCCTTCTCTTCCTCTCCGACAAAATGCTCAAAAAGTAAACCAATTATTTAACCATGCTTATCAAGTCATGCTAGTAATTTTGCTAGTCCAGAAGGGAAATTTCGCGCCGGGGGGGGGGGGGGGATTAAGGGTGCTCATCACCTATAGTCCTTGCTATGCATAAAGCAAGAGAGAATTTAGCAACATTCACCTTCAATTTAGAAAATTGATCGGCCAATGATAATTCCTGCTGGACCATGTCTACCAACCTATAAAAGAATAAGAGGAAAGAAATATTAAAAGTACAATAAACTCAGTCACAAAACTGAAATGCTTCACTGAAGAGATCCAAATTATATTAATGTCAGGTGACAGTATATATATATAGTGGTATTTAGAAATGAAAAAAAAGTGAAATGAAGACTGTCTAGTTGTTAAAAAGTCTAAAAAGAAATATCCCTTTGAATTACATGTGTATATTTGGCTGTAACAATAAGTCTCTTGTTTACATCGGCAGAATGCTTGGCCCGCAAAGTACAAAGATCGGGTACTCTTAAGATAACAAAGTCAACTCACTAAAGCTGTTTTAAATCACAAACATCTCTTCTTTTTTTACAATAGGTTGCAGAGCAGCAACCAACCTCGCCCTCCTTCCTCAAGGGGACATTTAGGATATTAAACTCTAAAAGTACAAATGAAATTTGGTTTAATTCTAAAAACCAGACAGCACAGTTTGTCCAGTTATCTGAAATATTTAATTTAATGGCAGAGCCTATCAGCAAATGAAAAGTCTTAACCTAAAGCTGTGTTAACCTAGAAGTTCCCCAACTAAATAAATGCTGGAACGCACTAGTAACTAGCATTAGTTTGGAGCAATTATACATCTAATTTCAGATTCTCCATTTCCAAAAAAAACATAGGAATAAATAATCACATGAAAAGAAAAAAAAAAACATTGCACCACATCAAAAATAGCACATGTATGTCAAAGTAACAATTCCAAAATGGTTACAATCTTACTATTCAACACGAATCTTATAATCTGTCTTGATCACATATGAAACAATGCAAATCATGGAGTGAATAGCTGACTTAAATAAATCATGCAATTCAGTCAAAATTTGATTCGATTCATTGAATCATACAAGTCAACTCAAATAGAAAATAGAAGTAAAATGCATAATTTTAAAAGAGATAAGAATACAAATGCGATGTCTTAAAGGTCATGGATAGAAACAGCGTATAAACAATTTTCTGTGGTAAATCTTTCTATTTGAAACTTAAATGGGTTATTATTAATTCAAGTTTCACAAAGAAAGAGAAGAGTGCAAGAAAGCAAGAGTGCCAAAGACAACAAGAATGACAATGGTGATACTGACATCAATATTGAGAAAATTATTACTGTTTGTTAAAAGACTAATTATATACAAACAAATTTCTCATATAAATAAGTGCCGGTGACATTTTAATGGAAGGACAATCATTTAAAATTTATGAGACATGCACTTTACCAATTATCAGTAGACACATCTGTTGGCAAGGAAATTTGGTATGAAGGGTTTGTAAATCATTTTCCTTATTAAAACTAGGACATTCAGTAATTTAACTAGCTAGAAGATGGCTTTTAGATATATCATAAGTTATTGAGTCATTAGAATGATCAAAGTACCAAAATAATATGTTGAATTTTGAGACTTTGGGTTCAATTACTGACTTAGAACTAGAAAATTAAAATGATTTGGAGCGCATTTGTTTAGTAAATGATCATTTATCCTTTATTTAGAAATATGTAGTATGTTATTCATATTTTATAATGTTGCTTTCATTTGTGACTGAATGTTGCAATTCTCAAACTCAAAAAGGGATGTTACAATTTTTGAACCCAAAAAGGGCTTTCTGATTCCCAATTCAAATCTCAATTTGACAACAATCTTCAGATAAGTAAACATGCACCCCAGACCAATGGTTAATGAAGACAAGCAGATGCCTGAAGCACAACCCTCCATTTTTTTCAACAATTAATGAAGCCAAAGTAAAATATGTAATATTCACCATAAATCAATATTAATATGCTCCTCGGAAACAGACAAACTACTTATGCCAATCCTCAAAAATTAACATGGAGAAGCCCAGTCCTTTAAGTTTGCAAGTTGCAGAAGTTTACAAGCATCGAAGCTAACAATAAACCATACAACTGCCAAAATTTTGCTTTGGATGGAATAAAGATATTGAATTCAAATGATTGTGTCAGGAAAGCTTTCAGAAAATAACTTCATGAACCATCACCCTAACTAGTTTGTGTATTAAAGCTTGATTGAGTTGAGCTAAATATGAGATTCAAGAACTCAAAACAGGTAGACAAAATCATCAGCAAAAGAGGGAAAAAGTTCACTGAGAGCAGAAGCATTACAGATAAAGGTCAATATCCTCAATATTGATTAAAGCACCATTCAGAGCCATTAAGGACTTGCCGGGAGGGATCATTCGCTGGTTTGCAGTTATCTCATCTTTAACAGAATCCTTGAGCTGCACGAGGCAACATTCGCGCAATTACATCAGAACAACCAACATCACAAATTTCCTCTGTAAAGATATTAATTATGAATATTTATTTCAAAATTTGTCAAATCCAAACATCATATGACAAGTTACCTTCATGCGAGACAAAGAAGAAACTACACTAGGAAAATTTTGGTTGATTTCCTGCATTGATTGTAGAGGGTCAGAGGCATGAACTATTCTTTGTGCTGTTTGATGTCCTAGATCTGTTGAAAGGAAAAGAGATCAGAAAACTGCAGTTTATCTAAGCAATCATGAAGAAAGGCTTAAATTATAGATACCCTTTAGTTCCCAAACATCAAGTGTATCAGATATTGTTGACGACAATAAATAGTCTCGGAAAGCCATAATCTCTGATGTAAGCTCAGGTTTACGTTCCTGCACATGAAAAACATAGCAATCATGATCCTTACAGTGAGCGGATAGGTGTCTTGTACTTCAAAGTATAGTCTAAAATACAAAAGTTCCATGGATCATCCCAATTTTAAACATCTTTGGCTTCAACAATTAGCCTTTACAGCTCATGTTTACATCTTCCATCATACAGGAAAAATGATTCAAGTTATAGCATTTTACAGCTCATGTTCAGATTTAAAGATGATAAACCACTCAACAATTTATATTTTAAAATAAGAAAAAGATAATGAATTTAGAAATTTCCAAAAGAAAAAACAGAAGATGAGCATTATGGGAGGAGACAGAAACTAGACAGACACCAAAATAGGAAGCAACGGATCATGTGGTAATTTTGAGCAATAGGCCACACCAAACTATTGAAGAACAGAAGCCAGGGAAAGAATTTATCTAATTAACTCTTCCTTCTGGCCTCTTCCAAAGTGTTTACCGCTTTACTTTCTGGTCAGTAAGATTTTAACTTAAGCCTGTCCCTCCCTACATTGCACCTGATCTTCTACTTCTTTCTTTTCTTGTAAATTCTTGTTTATACTTCAAACAATATTTACAAATCAAGAACAGTATGAGATTTTAGCTACACTTGAAAGTTCAGAAGTTGTATGTGGTCTATAAACATTAGTGCTAATCATTGTTTCCCAATGAGGGATTACAGTACAGAAACATTATGTAGGGCTTTCTTAATTAATTTAGTAAGCTTGGGGATATTATTACAGAGATCTCAGCACCCTTATCCTGATCTTGATGAGCAGAGTTCTTCAATTGAATGGGAGTTTCTATACACTTTCCAATTACTCACTTCCATTTTAATCAACCAGCTGGAATTGTGTCAGGACTCTATTTGCATTAAGCAGTTCCTAATCAATGGAAGACAGACCCAAACAGCTAGCACTCGAAAAATTAAAAATTTGTGCATGCGTGCGTGCAGGAGTGTGTGTGGACCCATGAGCACACTGCATGTGTGAGGGAGGGAGGGAGATAAATGGTTGGCAGCACTCAAGGCGGTTTCTTGTCAAGCCAAAATGAAGACAACATGCAATGTACAACCCCGCCAGATTTCATTATTATAATAAGACAAAGTGCAGGTACATGCGTGAACACGCACAGAAAGAGAAATAGTCAAAGAATTGTCTAAAATAAGACAAATAAGTGAAAAGAAATAGAAGTACAGGGGCAAGTTTCAAGTATAACAAACCAGTATTTTGGAAAAAATGAACCCTCTAACTTCTTGGCTAAGATCTTCAGTCCGAGGATCCTCCAAAGTGACACCTGAAACTTACATCGTCAGTCGAAAAGAGTGTGACAAAAAAGGTAGTTTGGCTCATTCAGAATAACACTGCTCTTATAGAATTTCATCTTGGCTTTAAATTATGTACATAGAATGATTATCATTCTAACCTTTCTTTATTGCACTATCATCCATGGCCTTATATTCCATATTCTTCAGAGCAAGTTCTACACCATAACCACCTAAATTTAAGGAGTCACTCGCCCCAACAGCAACACACTGCCCAACTTTTGATTCACAGCCAGAAGGTAAAACAGGTCTAACTACATATTTTACCTTCCCCTGAAAATTTTAGCCAACTCGTCAGCAAAAAAAAGTGAAAATAAATATTGAATATACATATCATACTCATAGTATGAAAGAAAAATAGTACCATAAATGTACACAAGTGAAACAGTAATCTCTCGAACAGCAAAACTATGTTTTTTTCTCCAATTAAACTAAAATATTTTTCGTTCAGCTTTTAATAAAAGAAGACATTTATACTATTGTAGTTCTGGCAAACAGAGTATTTATGTCTGTAAGCGTGTTTCATATATTTTATTGTAGTTAATATACGAAATAAAGAATCCGTATCTTCTGGCCAATCTAAGAAAAAGGAGAATATATGGTTTGTTTTGGAGGGGTTTGATTTCATTAGATTTAACTGTTTGAAGTGAACGGCAAACACCCCTAGATTCCATGGCATAATAAGATCCTCTAAAACACCAAGTAACATACCTGTTTGGCAGCTTCCACCAAGGCGGAATGAAACTCCTTAAAGCAATCAGTTCCAAGAGCTCCATACAGAATAGTAACTGGACTTCCAGAAAGTGATTCAAAATGAACATGATCAAAATCAAATAGTTCGGGTTGCTGAAACGAGTCCTCTGCCCTGGCAACCATGAAAAAATATAACCAAGGTAAACCATGCAGTGTATTGGTGATACCAGATTTAGATGTACGTGCCGATTTATCAACCAAGAAACAAGGAAACACTCACATTCCAGTAGGGCTATGAAGCCACAATAGCAAATCCGCAACATCATAGAACAATGCCGCACCGGTATCCACCCAACAGCATTTCCCACCAGGAATTTCAGGATTTCTTCCCACAAGCAAGGGATCTGACCTTTTCATTTCATTGGTATCATTTGTTTTGGCAAGGCCCCCACTAGCATTGTTTGAGAAACTATCATCCAAAAGCGGAAAAGAAGAAAGAGACTCCTCTGCTAGCTGTCTGTAAAGCACCAATCTTGGGGATGCAGATCTTAGAATAAGAGAAAAATCAAATAGGGAGGCCAATGTGTCACTTAAAAGAGCATGTCCATGTTTCATAATTTTTTTGAGGCAATCTTTAGCGGTATAAGAATCATTGTCTTCCTTCTTTGAATGAAGCCAGCTATCAATGAACTCCCAATAAATATCTTTCCTTTCCTTAGATAGTAATTCCCTGCGCCCAGAAGTGAAACAAAAGAAGAAAAAGGTTTCACATATTCAAGAATAATGACTTAATGTATAAGAACTTGACAGGAAAAAAAAAATACCATAAAAACCCATTCTTATATTAAGGAGAGAAACTTTCATTTTTCAGGAAGGAATGCTAATGTGTATGGAACTGCTAAATGAGTAAAGCCAATGACTCGTGAATAGGCAGCCCAATTTGTCCAGGGGCATTCAACACCGGTACTTACTAGTTAAAGAATCTAGATTGTCAGGGAAATAGCTGAAAAGAACATGAGTTTCCACAAGAAATTGCCTCAACACAGAATTTTCACACAGATTCTTGAATTTAGCTCATTCAAGCACACAAACGACCAAACAGAGTTAGATAATAGGCACCTACACATTATCTTACAATTCTATCGCTTCTTGAAACCCACTCAACAATATATCAATGAGAAATCCTCCAGCCTACGAGAGGCTAAAAATTAACATTTGGAAAGGACCTCGCAACAACATCCTGACTTCCAGCAAGTTATTGGTGTTTCAAGACCACCATCCACTTCCTTTCTTAGAAGAGGCCTTGATGTCATTTCAAATTTCTCACTAAAAGAAAACAACAAGAAATGGTATTTAACCTAGAGACCATAGAAGGTCAATATAAGTTCATCATCAAGTAATGAACTTCCCACACAAACTTAAGGCACTGTTCATGTTCTCCACAAGACACTCCAACATAATTAAACGATTATTGGTTCTTTTATTCCCATTTTCTTCCAAGAAAGAACCCCTATGAAGAAGCATCCTCTTTCAGCCATCCCTGATCACACCATTCGCCCATATGTTCTACCTCTATCAATGACATTCTCGCGTCATTAACCTGCTACGAATCTAGGACCGACTTCTGCCTACAGAAGCGGTTCCTTAGCGTGAAGCCTCAGTTATGCACTTCCAATCAAGAAAATTCAAGAAACCAATCAAGAAAACATGAAAACAACAAAGAAAAGAAAAAAAAAATTCGTACTAATAAAAGAAACACAGGATCAACAGATAAAAACCCACATAAAAAAACATCGTCGAATACAAACAACGGCATCCTTGCATTTATGTATGTACGACGAACTTCTGCCTACAAAACCCCAATTATGCACTTCCATACAAACAAGAAAATTCAAGAAACTAATCAAAAAAAACATGAAAAAAAAACAAAGAAAAGAAGGGAAATTTTTTACCAACAAAAGAAACACGTGATCAAAATACAAAAACCCACTTCAAAAAACCTCAAAGAAACATATGACCAACTTCTGCCTTGTTCCTTTAAACATGAAAAAAACAAAGAAAAGAACTTTCGTACAAATAAAAGAAACACAAGATCAACAGACAAAAACCCAATTCAAAAAACCTCAAAAAAACATTAACTCCAAATTCCCAAGACAAAACAACAGTTCAAGAAAGAAAGAGCAAATATACCCAGCTTCCAGTAAAATTGGAGTGCCCTCCCATTTAGCCCGAACAGCAACCTGAACGTTTTTGGGCCTTCGATTCTCTCCACAAGAAACCGAACCAAACCCACAAATTCCTACAACACAAACTAGAATGACAAGAACACAAGAACCGGATCTAAAACGGGTCCCCATTGACAGATCTTCTAAACATATACGGGTTCAACAAGATCCAACATTACTAGTACAGAGCTCTCTCTGTGTCCCAGTGTTGTTCTGATAAATAAATGATAGTTATAATTGTTGGGTTTTCAAGGCAGGCGAGGCAAAGAAAGAGGGAGAGTGAGACCGAGAGAATCAACAAGGAGGAGGAGGAGACAGACGACTTCGGCAGGAGACAGTGGACTGGACTTACTTATGGCTCTTTTGGTCTTTGAGTTAATTATACTTTAGTCCCTCTAGTTTATCGAATCATATTAATTAAGGATTATAGTGTGAAAAAAGAAATTAAACAATTTATTGACGAGTGTTATTCATGATTATTAGTAATATTTTTAATTTATAAATATTATTTGTTTTATAGCCAATATTTTCATCTTAGATATCTATTTTTTCTTGTTAAAATATAATAAATTGGGAAATAAAGGATTAAGTTATAAGTGATTTAAAATTATAGGATTGCATATATAGTTTCTGAAATCATGAGTACTAGTTAAGTAATATACAATTGCTGAAATTAGGACTAAGTAATTTATTATACTATAAATTTAAACGCGTCGGATTTTCATTATGTAAAATTTAATTTTTTTAATTTAATTTTTAAACTTTGTTTTAGAATGATTTAATCTTATTTAATGAGAAATTAATTTAAATTTTTTTATGAAATGGTGGGATTGGAAAAAAAAAACTGAAATAAAAAAAACACAGTAAACATGAATGGCATACCATAAGTTTTGAAAAAATTCACTTTAGACCTCTAACTTAAATAATCATACAGATTATACAATTTCGGTTCCTCAAAATTATTTCAATCCTATTTTGGTACGTGGGTTCATTTTTGTTGTTGTTTGGTCCCTAGTTGAGAGAGGAGATAAAAAAAAGGGTCGTCAAATTCCAGCGATAGAGATAAAAACTTATCGTTAGCACCGATTTAGGCTACCAGAATTGAAGATTTTTGTGTCAAATTGTTACATTCGATGAGGAGAGTTTATATTAGGTATTTCTATATCATAAAGTTCGTGAAAAATAAATATGAGCTCGGGTTAATTTTTTTAAGGCCATTGATAGATTTATCATGATTTCTAAGGTGTTTTATAAATATTTTGGGCCAGAAATAGATTTTTTTTTATCAAAAGAATATAGGTCTCGATTTTCAAATCAAAGCAAAACAGACGACGCGTCGTTTTTTTATATATAAAAGAAAGGGGCAGAAGACATGCCCCAGGCACACATTAAAAAAAAAAAAAGGATTGTTCATGCGGGTCTGCTTTGGTGGCCCGCACATGGACCCTAGTTAAAATAGGTTAGGCGGGCTGGCTTGGCTTCCTAGACATAGCAGCGCCTAACCTTTTTTTCCCCTACTTTTGTTTATTTCAATTCATGTTTTTTTATAAAAAAAAAACTTAATTATATTTACATTAATACATATTTTTTCTTTTGTTTTGTTTAGAGAACCTCTTTTAAATAATATTGATTTTTCTAGTTATGGATTTAATTTTTATTAGAGGGTTTTTTTATTTATCTATTGTTTTGTTTTTATCTTTTTGTATAAATAAGCTATGTTTTTTAAAATAACAAATATTTATTTTCAAATGATATTTTTAATACGTGTAGCTTTGCATGTTATTTATTTTTTTATTTAATTAATTTAATATGTTTGTCTATTTCTCTTATTGTTTGATTAATTAACAAACATGATTAGATAAATATTGTATTTTTCAAAATTAAATATATTAATCTACATCTGTTTCTTGGTTTTTCAAATTTTATTTTTAGGTGTCATTAATGATTTTTTATTTATTTATTAGCGCATATAATTATTATTTTATTTTATTATTGAGTGCATAAACTTTTTAATTTGTTAAATTTTTGAACTACAAAAATACATTGAAAATACTTGTATATATAATTTTTCATGAAAAAAAAATATTTGATTCATAGCAGAACGCGGTCACTTAACTAGTATTATTAGAGTATAAGGACTAGGTTCTAATATTTTGATTTTGTTTGTTCTTTGTTATATGCAACGTGGTGATTTGCTATTGGATCACTTTTTCCACTAAATACACGAGTTTTAGTTTTTTAATGGGTGTTTTTTTGGTATATTATAACATCTTTTTAGATAATTTTTATAAGGTCTATTACATAAAATATTTTATAAATAACAATAAATTCATTATATATATTATCATCAAATTATTTCAATTAATCCATTATATACAATATCTATTTATTTAAATTAAAGTTTTATATAAAAATCGTTTTATTCAACCTTTTTATTTTCAAATATTAATTAATTTTAACTCTTTTATCCAAGTATTTTATGATGATATTTTATTTTGATTAAAAATTTTGGTTTGATTAAAAGGTGTT
>Ga0325411_1004020_pt1 | contig 16547 bp, 9 predicted proteins | sample PopdelMetagenome_13_FD_206181 | JGI IMG/M metagenome (GOLD analysis project Ga0325411, IMG submission 206181) | Populus deltoides microbial communities from Bellville, Georgia, United States - Xylem-PdIQD-R4 | ecosystem: Host-associated > Plants > Phyllosphere > Stem > Wood/Secondary xylem...
AGAGATGAGAATCGAGGCTGCCATTTGACATGAACTCATATACCACCATAAACTCACCTTTATCATGGCACCAGCCTAAGAGTTGCACCAGATTACGGTGTCTCAACTGGCTAATGGTCTTCACCTCGGTGATGTACTCTTTCTTACCTTGTCTAGAACTTCTTGAAATCTTCTTCACTGCAATTTCCATGTCCATATCATTTAAGTATCCCCTGTAAACAGCACCAAACCCCCCTTCGCCTAGCTTCCTCTGGTCTGAGAAGTTGTTTGTAGCTGAAACTAGATCATCATAAGAGAACCTTCTCGGCCCTGCTCCTCTTTCAAGGTCTTCATTAATCGACGTCACGTTCATTATCTCTGGTGCTCTTTTTCTTGTCATCATTTGTTTCCTCCTCCACAAAATCACAACTGCTGTAGTCGCCCCAGCTATCAGAACAAGCACCGAAACGGTGACACCAACTATAATCCTGCTCTTCTTATCTTTCATGTCCTTAACATTCAAACTTGAATTGAACTCCCAAGATAAAAGTCTTTGTTGTTCTACATTAGAGCCTGTAGCCGCTGAGAAGCCAACAGTGACCCACTCAGGCAAAAACTTACTGAGATCGATTATGTAAAACAGACTTGAATTCTCTCCAGGATTTGAGGTTGTTTGGTACTTCCAAAACACACTCAAATTTTGATTAGTAGAATTATAGTTAATCCATGCCTCAGCAGTATCTTCACTGTGGAAGCTTGCATTCCAAGGTGTATATACAGCTGAGCTAATAGAGTTTTTATTGATCCCAACATGCCCAACTTTTGGATCCCATCCATCATTTGGATAAGAATCAAACTCCACAGAAACAATTTGACTCTGAGGGGATTTCATGGTTGTAGTGTTGAAAAGGCCTAAGAAGCCACCAGCAGAATTAGGTGGGATTTGAAAACCAACAGGAGCAAGGAAGAAAGCAATTCCATGACCATAATTGGTTGCACCTTGGGTATTAATGGTGAAGGAGAAATGAGATGTGAAATCAGAAAGCTGCCCTGAACTCGAGTCCCAGAGCCGCATCCTTTCGGGATAGGTTGCCCAACCAACACGATTTATATAATCAACAAGGTTGAATTCAATATGTCCACCAAAAGGCACTGCATCGCCTTGATAATACATGTTGGTGTCGTTAAACTGAGATATTTGAAAATAAACTGAATTGGCAGAGGGAAGAAGGAGAAGCGGGAGAAGGAAGGAGATGTACAAAGAGGTGAGCATAATGATAGAGAAAGGGAAAGAAGAAGCAGCAGCAGCTAGGAATCGTATATATGAAAACTGCAGCCTAAACAAAATTAATATAATGCAAAATGGCGCAAGCAATCTACAGAGGCCATTATTCTTATTGGTATAAACCTTGACTCTATGTTTCATATATTAATTTTATGCCGAAAGTAAAAAGCTTCGTAGGAAGGAATTTATAGTCTACAAATCCGCTGGCGACCGGAACAACCGACCGAGTCGCCTTTAGATATATAAACCAGGTCTTGGTGTGATAAGTGATGGTCTTAAACAACAAGAAGATTAATATATTATTATGCAATCCAATATATAGTTGATTAAGAAGAAAATAATGAATGGATGGTTCGCAGTTAACATGGATTAATTATTAATTAATTAATTGAATCATGGCTGAAATTTTATATATATATATATTGAAATTGAAATTGAAAAAACGTAGTAATAACTACAGAGAAACAGGAAAAATAAAATAAAAATAGACTTCTTTTCTTTTTCTTTTTTCCCATTACCTACAGTCTTTAAATAAAAAAAATATAAACCTTAAACAGGAAAAATAAAATAAAAATAGAGTCCTAGAGCACTGGTTTTCTAGCAACACTTGTCTGATAAAATCAAAGGTAATTAATTCTAAGAAATCTTAACAATTAAATAAATCAAAATAATTAAATCATATCTTATGCCATCTTTTCCTTTCATGAACTGTCCAATACATACATACATACATACATACATACATACATATACATACATACATACATACATATACATAGGTATAAATAAATAAATATATATATACATATATATAAATATATATATATATATATATATATATATATATATATATATATATATATATATATATATATATATATAAAACTCTTTTGAGTTATGAGACGTGAGAATGCATCTACATATACCATCCATGGTACACAAACTTTTCTATGCATTTACTTGTAGATTCTTTACAAGTATAAATCTTCATGCAGGATGGTTTTGTAGGGCAACACACATGCATGTTCTATGCAAATTATTAGGTCTCTTTTCTCCGTCAATGGCTATTTATAGTCAAAGTATCACTATATATATTCACCAACCTCGGACACTACAACCAATGAGAGACAAACTCTCCATATTCTAAGGTAGGCGCGACCAAAGTTTATAAACATATTGGGTTACCATGTAAGTAAACGTTACAATTTTCTTATTGAAAAATATTTTATATATAAAATATTTTAGGGGAAAACATTTTAATTATGAAATATTTTTTATTTTTATATTTTATTGAAAATAAACAAACACTGGATATATATTATTTTATACTTTGAAAAAAATCTTCAGCCAGCATACTCTCTAATCTCTTATTAAAATAAAGGTTAATTTCAAGATTTTAGACACATATTGTAATGTCCTTCATAAAGTTTTAATCAACTATCATTATTCACCATTAGATTACATGAAAAAAAAGAGCTTTATTTACATTCACTAACATTTTTATTAATAAAAATATAACGCACTACAACTAATGATGGATATCAATATTACTACAAATCGTGAAACTTTTTATATTTTAAGGTGAACTAGCGTAATTAAAATTTATAAATATCTTGAGATAAACACAAGTAATTATTTTTTCACGCTAAACATTTCTCTGCATTTACATTTTGTCTCAATTTCCTTTCCAGTTTCTTTCCTTTAAATATATATTTACTATTTTTAGCTTGTTGAGACCTATTTTTTAGACAAACTTTCAATGATCAAGCTCAACGAGGAGTAAGCTTAGACATGAGGCCCATATCAAACCCATGCATCTTAAGCCTTAGATTGCAGTCCATGAAAAATCCATTTTTTATGTGAAATTTTTTCATGAATTCATCAATCAACCTGTGAAAAAAAAGATCTTCTTGGCTCGGTGCAGGCAATCCAGTATTTAACTCCTTCATATCGCGCAAATCATTGACTGTCTTAGCTATTTCCTCAGCTTCCTTCTCTGCTTTCTTTGTAATGGTAGAATAAGGTCCAAAACCCTTGTCATGAAGCTGACCATCTTCAATGTTACGCAGCTGCCTTTGAACCTCACCAGGACCATGACCGTGTATATCATGTTACGCAGCTTCATGACATAATCCATCCCAATTACATTATAATAATAATTAACTTGTTATATGTGAACTGAAATTAATGTCCTTGAGCTCTCAAACTGATACAAAGATTCACGCATATTTTAATTATATATTTCATACAAATTAAATGATACAAAGGTTTATTATAGTAGTAGAATATCGAAGTTATCCATGATGGATCGATGAGTAAGCACTGGCTGGGCCAGAAATAGTGCTCAACGCCCTCCTGCTTCGAGGCTTGTATTTGTAATCGAACAAGGCTGGCTAGAAGTTATTAGTGGCAGAGGCACATGAAACACAGGAACAGGCATCTTTGGAGGCAGATCTGGTATTGCAGCCTCAAGATTTAAAACATGAATTGCCTGTCGAATTGAAGGCCTCAAATTGCGGTCGGGGTGGGCACACCATAATCCAACAATCATCACACGCTCTGCTTGTTTCTCATCATCAAAACCCTTAATATCAAGTCTCTTGTCAACAGCCAAACTAAGATGTCCACATCCATATAGATCCCAAATCCACTCAACCAAGCTCATTTCAGGATTCTGATCAACGGGATCGTTTGCCTTTCTTCCAGTAGCAATCTCTAAGGCCACCACTCCAAAGCTATACACATCAGACTCTTTACCAGCCCTTCTTGTGCTTATGTATTCTGGAGCCATGTAACCGAAAGTTCCTGCTAGCCCAGTTGTTGTGGGACCAGGTTCATCATGGTCCATGAGCCTAGCCAACCCAAAGTCACCAAGCTTGACATTAAAACTAGAATCCAGCATTATATTACTTGACTTGACATCTCGATGCACAACACACCGCTCCCACTCTTCATGAAGATAAAGCAGTGCCGAGGCCAGGCCAAGAGATATCTTGTATCTCACGGACCAACTTAGAGGACTCATCTTCTTCTTGCCAAAGAGATGAGAATCGAGGCTGCCATTTGACATGAACTCATATACCACCATAAACTCACCTTTATCATGGCACCAGCCTAAGAGTTGCACCAGATTACGGTGTCTCAACTGGCTAATGGTCTTCACCTCGGTGATGTACTCTTTCTTACCTTGTCTAGAACTTCTTGAAATCTTCTTCACTGCAATTTCCATGTCCATATCATTTAAGTATCCCCTGTAAACAGCACCAAACCCCCCTTCGCCTAGCTTCCTCTGGTCTGAGAAGTTGTTTGTAGCTGAAACTAGATCATCATAAGAGAACCTTCTCGGCCCTGCTCCTCTTTCAAGGTCTTCATTAATCGACGTCACGTTCATTATCTCTGGTGCTCTTTTTCTTGTCATCATTTGTTTCCTCCTCCACAAAATCACAACTGCTGTAGTCGCCCCAGCTATCAGAACAAGTACCGAAACAATGACATCAATTATGATCTTGCTCTTCTTTGAATTCTTATTACCTTTCATCTCCTTAACGTTCAAACTTGAATTAAACTCCCAAGACAGAAGTCTTTGTTGTTCTACATTAGAGCCTGTAGCCGCTGAGAAGCCTACAGTGACCCACTCAGGCAAAAACTTACTGAGATCGATTATGTAAAACAGACTGGAATTCTCTCCAGGATCTGAGGTTGTTTGGTACTTCCAAAACACACTCAAATTTCGATCAGTAGAATTATAGGTAATCCACGCCTCAGCAGTATCTCCACTGTGGAAGCTTGCATTCCAAGGTGTATATACAGCTGAGCTAATAGAGTTGTTGTTGATCCCAACATGCCCAACTTTTGGATCCCATCCATAATTTGGAAAAGAATCAAACTCCACAGAAACAATTTGACTCTGAGGGGATTTCATGGTTGTAGTGTTGAAAAGGCCTAAGAAGCCACCAGCAGAATTAGGTGGGATTTGAAAACCAACAGGAGCAAGGAAGAAAGCAATTCCATGACCATAATTGGTTGCACCTTGGGTATTAATGGTGAAGGAGAAATGAGATGTGAAATCAGAAAGCTGCCCTGAACTCGAGTCCCAGAGCCGCATCCTTTCGGGATAGGTTGCCCAACCAACACGATTTATATAATCAACAAGGTTGAATTCAATATGTCCACCAAAAGGCACTGCATCGCCTTGATAATACATGTTGGTGTCGTTAAACTGAGATATTTGAAAATAAACTGAATTGGCAGAGGGAAGAAGGAGAAGCGGAAGAAGGAAGGAGAGGTAGAAATGATGAGGCATTCTTGTTATGTTGTAGAAAGAGGTGGGCACATCATGATAGAGAAAGGGGAAGAACAAGCGTAATGTCTTGGTCTTTTATTAAGAAACTAATAATAATTCTAGAAGATGGGATATGTCTAAAAATTCCAAAGTGTTTTTTTTTATTTTTTTCTTTTATATATATATATATATATATATATATATATATATATATATTCCTTTGTTTCTTTCTTGATAAAGACAACGTGAAAATGGATGTTTCGATGCAGCACCCATTAGTGTCCATGGATTCAACTATTAATATAAGCAGTGCTTTTTATGTCCACTTTGATCTTCAAACTCTTAGTTTTTTCAATTTCATCCTCCAAAATGCTAATATCATGGTTTCTTTTGTATGCACTTCTTTCAATTTGGATTTATCTCTCATTTTCTGAGTTTCCAAAGATATTACAGACTAAAGGGGTTCTGATTTTGCAAAATCAACATTGAATTAGGGTTGAAAATAGAAATTAAAAGAAATAGATCTAGATTTGACACAAAAAGAACAAAAACACATGCCCCATTTATATTTTGATATGGGAAACTTTAGTTCAATCCCTAAGGTTTCAAATCTTGTATCGTTTGGTCCCTAATGTTTTGAAGATTTATGTTTTGATACCAAGTTTCATTTTATTTTTCAATTTTGAGTCTTTGAATATTAAGAGAACACGTATAATTAAGAAGGAATATTATAATATACTTTCTACCCATCTCCCTCGAGTAAATATTATGCAATTGGCCTTTGGTAATTTCCTCTTACAGTGTAAAAACAAGACTTATGATCGAATATGATTAGTGGTTGGTATTACATTGCGTTGCGTTGTAGGTCAAATAAGATTTTTTAAAAAATATATAAAAAGATATTTAAATTTTATTAACCTGTTTATTTTAGCAAGAAAAATTATAATCATGAATTTAAATTCTAATACATACAAATTAAATTATATTACGAGAAGCCTTTAATCTAGATGGAAAATATGAACAAGATTCATAGGTCAAGTAAATGGTAAACTCCATGTCATTTCAATTATACACTTTCCACACGCTTCCCTCCAGTAAACGTTAGAGCAATTGACCTCAAAAAAAAATTTAAAAAATAATTTTTTTTGTATCATGAACTAAAAATTTGATATATATTTAGTAAAATTAATTAAAAATTATATGTGTCTATAATTATTAAAAATAAATTTTAAGTGTCAATAATTATTAAAAATAAATTTTAATATAGCTAAAAACTAAATCATGAAAATAAAAATAAAAACAAATAAAGACATTTGATCTTGTATTACGAGAATCCTTTAAAGAATGCAATGACTTTTTTTTTAACTTATAGTTTAAGTCACACATTTTTTAATAATGTTTTTTAAAGAATTGTTTCACTTTTATTTTTGATTCATTTAGTTTTAAAGTTTAATATTTTGATTTTAAATTTTATTTTATTTTTATATTTTAGTTTTTAGATTAGAGATATAAAGAGAGAGTCGTTAGAAAATAATAAATAAAAAAAAGAATTGTTCATTGATCATATTTTTGTAATAAGAAAAGTTGATCTTGATATCAAGTCAATCTTGATGTTAATGAGTTGTATTCGACAAGAAAACTTATATTAATGTATTTTAATTTTTATTAATTTAATAACAAATTCATGCATTGACTTAGTCAATCTTGATGTTAATGAGTTGTTTTTTCAAATTCATGTATTGTTTTTTTTTTAAAAAAAAAATAAGAGGCAAATGCAGTGTTAGGCGCGTGTGATTAGCATGATAAGATTGAGTAAGGCGCTGTGCTTGGCCCCTCGCTAGCTTTTTTATTTTTTTTCTTTTATTTTCTTTACACTTAATTTTAAGTTTTGATATGGTTTTTAAATAATAATAGAAAAATTATTCATGAAAATTAGATTAAAATCAGTTTCTTATTATTAAAATTTTTAAAAATATATTTTGAACATGTTTTATCACATTTGTTATTTCTTTACCTTTTGATTACACAAAATTTTTGTATTTTTGAAAATTAGATAAACAAGAGATACATTATTAGAAAATTTTATCTTGCTTTTAAAAAAACTCCAAAATAATTGTATTTTTGAAATTTAATGATAATACTATAAAACATTTATTGAGACCAATATATTTTTTTTTATATTTATTTAAAAAATTAGAGTGCCCACAAGATATAGCGAACATACAAACTAGTTATTTTTATTGACAAATAAATATTAGGGCAACAAGGATATGCTGGTCTGAAAGAATGAACAGAAGAAAGTGAAAGGAAAGAGAGGGGGAAGTGATGGATGGTTTACCATTGTTGGGCTCACGAGAAAGTGGAAATATCCTGTATAGAGCTAAGATAAACTGCGTTTTAAACAATATTTTTAAAATTTTAAATTGTTTTTTTAAATTATTATTTTTATATATATATTTTTGAATTGTTTTGATGAGCTATGTCTAAAATAATTTTTAAATAATAAAAAAAAAAATACTATTTTAATATATTTCCAAACACAAAATATTTTAAAAAATAATCAGTGGTATAATATATTTCATAAAATTTTAATCAATTATCATTATCCACCTTCATGTTATGCAAAGTAAGGGGAAAAAAAAAAGCCTTTTCAATCTCTAAAATTTTAAAATCTTATTAAATATCTCTTAAAATAATTTATTATCAATAAAAAAATCTAAATAATAGTGTGCATATTTTATATTAAAAATATATAAAAATAAAATTTATTTTTTTAAAATATGGTTTACATTGAGAAAACGAAAAAAAACATAAAAAAATAAATTAGAAAGATAGTAAAAAATTAAAACCTTAAAACTAAAAACATAATGTCAAAAAAAAAGTTCTAAACTTTTTGTATGGCTACAGCCTACAAGGTATAACATCAACTGCAACAATATATTTAACAAAATCAATTAATATTTTTCTCGAAAGTGATGATTGCTTGACTATTCAAAGAATGAACAGAATCTTTTTTTTTTATGAGCTCTGTAGTTTAAACTTTATTTTCATATCATTTTTAGTATTATGTATGTGTATATTAACAAAGAAACTAAATTATGTTGCGGTATTTTTTATTTATTCAGACTCATGCAATTGTGGATTGTAATAGTTACTTCAGTTCGCATATCTGTTCTTTTTGTTTATGCACACATGCTTTCTCTTTTCTTTTGCTTCTGCATTATTAATTAAATTAGTGGGCCAATGCGCATTAAATATATCATATTTGCTGGCAGCCATGCCTTTTGTTTTCTTTTGGTTCTGCATTGTTAATTAAATTAGTGGGCCATTATGCATTAAATGTATCCTATTTGCTGTCACAAAATGTATCCTAATTAATCCTATTTGCTGGCAGCCATGCTCTTTGTTTTCTTTTGTTCTGCATTGTTAATTAAATTAGTGGGCAAGTATGCATTAAATGTATCCTATTTGCTGTCACAAAATGTATTCTATTTGCTGTCACATTGGTCTCTTTATATTGGGATGAGGGCTATCTAGTTTGCATGGGAAATATGATCATGTTCATTACAAATAAGATTTTGCATTTTATGCAGCCATTGTTCTCTGTATTTCGTGTGACCAGATATTGAAAATGCCTTGTTCTTTTTTAGTTTACAGCCAAATGCCTTTTCTTTTGTTTTGTCTATTTCCGGTCTATGTATTTCTTTACCTATCAGTTGTTGGACTCTCTTTTTATTTTTCTCCATTGCCTCTCTTGCTGGTTGTTGCACCATCAGTTTAGTGTTTTTTTCCCTCTTTCCATTGCCTCTTTTACTATTTTTTTAGTTTGTTTTCTTATGCATCCATAATTAATCTGTATGGTTCCTTTATTTTCAACAGATTTGTTGAGCTTTTCTAGCCTTCTTTTCGATTGGGTTGCTGGGTTGCTGCTTTGTTCACATTAAAACTTCTTTTCTAGCCTTTATTTTCAACAGATTTGTTGCTTCTTTTCTAGCCTTCTTCATTTTTCAGGGGGTATTTATAGAGCTTTGCTAGGGTTCTTAATGGATTCAAACATAGATTGATCAAAGCTTAACTCTCTGATCAAAATAAAAAGGTTTTAGACAAATATTAACAATTGGAACCTCTGTCGTTCAATGGGTTTGGGATTGTGATTTAGTAACAAATTTGTTTAGGTGGTTTTCTTTTGCTTTGAGACAAAGGCATGCTCCCTCACCTTTTGATTTTCGATGAAAGATTTATGACCTTTGATAAGAACCCTCTGGAATTTTTTAAGTGTGAACACATAAAACAACCGAGTGATTTTGCACAAATGGGTATCTTAATCAAGATTGGTTGAGTTGACCATATTTGAGGTTTTGCTGGAGCAACTCTGATGTAAACATTATTGGAGACTGCTTAAACTTGGTAGAGGATAAGCATACCTTTCGATTGAATCCATTCTTGCTCAATTTAGAGGTCTGTAGCTCTACATTTATTCGTTTGAAGCTGCCAACTCGATTAGCCGAGAATCTAAAAATGCAGTGATGACTGATTATGGATAAAATGTTGTTGAGTTCATTAAAAAAATGGGATGTAGATGTTTGATGGGAGTTGTTGATCCTTGTAGATAGGGTGTTTCTCAGTTGAATGGTGGTGATTACAACCCTAGAGGTGATTGGAAACACCACATTCATTTGTCTGAAGGTGCCTACTCGATTAGTCAAAACTGCCAAAGAAGAAGCTAATCAGTGGCTGAACGATGCATCGTTTAGGTTAAACCCTAAAAATTAGGGTTTGTAATTTGGAATTAAACAATATTCATTTTAGTCCATGTTTTTCCAATTGCTTTTAATTGCACCCGTAATTGCCTTTCAAACTCTTAATTTTATGCAATTTCACCCCTACTAAAATCAATCATCAACCCCAAAGTTCAGTTCTATTTTCATCTTGGTTCTTGGTTTTTGATTTATGCGCTTGGACCCTTAATTTACCATCAAACTTTTAATTTTTTTTAATTTGTCCCATGATTTGGTCAATTCAACCCCTATAATCACTTGTTTTTTTTTTTTTTAGTTTGGTCATTGGATTTGGATTTCTTCAATGAAGTCTTTAATTATCCATCAAACTTCAATATTTGTACAATCAAGCCCTTGATTCGTCTAATTAAATCTCCCAAAAAACCAATTAAGTCCTCAAACTTTAATTTATTCCAATTAACATCCAAATTGATTTGAAAAATTGATTTTCTTTGCAATCAATAACTACATAGAATAAAAGGCCACATAAAAACACAGAACAACACAACCCATGACCATCGTAAAATAAACTCTCCTATGTTTTTATCCTTATTGTAATATATTATTTTCCTCCTATAATTTATTAACCTGAGGAACGAAAGGTTCCTTATCATATATCTTGATAGGAAAATTGTTTTTGTAGGACAACGTGAAACGATTAAATCCAGACACCTCATCCTAGAATAGCCGTGGAAATTAAGCACAAATTCAATCTGAATTTCTTACTACTTCATCATAATATATTTTAATTACACTACATATGAAAGGAACAAAGGCTTATCGTAGCAGTAGAATATCGAAATTATGCATTGATGGATCGATGAGTAGGTACAAGGCTGGATAGAAAAAGCACTCAACGCCCTGCATCAAGGCTAGTATTTGTTATGGAAGAAGGCTCACTAGAAGCAAGTGATGGAAGAGGCACATGAAACACAGGAACAGGCATCTTTGGAGGCAGATTTGGGATTGCAGCCTCAAAATTTAAAACATGAATTGCCTGTCGAATTGATGGCCTCAAATTTTGGTCGGGGTGGGCACACCATAATCCAACAATCATCAAACGCTCTGCTTGTTTCTCATCATCAAAATCCTTAATGTCAAGTCTCTTGTCAACAGCCAACCTAAGATTTCCATATCCATATAGATCCCAAATCCATTCAACCAAGCTCATTTCCGGATTTTGATCGACGAGATCGTTTGCCTTTCTTCCACTAGCAATTTCCAAGGCCACCACTCCAAAGCTGTACACATCAGACTCTTTACTAGCCCTTCTTGTGCTTATGTATTCTGGAGCCATGTAACCGAAAGTTCCTGCTAGCCCAGTTGTTGTGGGACCAGGTTCATCATGGTCCATGAGCCTAGCCAACCCAAAGTCACCAAGCTTGACATTAAAACTAGAATCCAGCATTATATTACTTGACTTGACATCTCGATGCACAACACACCGCTCCCACTCTTCATGAAGATAAAGCAGTGCCGAGGCCAGGCCAAGAGATATCTTGTATCTCACGGACCAACTTAGAGGACTCATCTTCTTCTTGCCAAAGAGATGAGAATCGAGGCTGCCATTTGACATGAACTCATATACCACCATAAACTCACCTTTATCATGGCACCAGCCTAAGAGTTGCACCAGATTACGGTGTCTCAACTGGCTAATGGTCTTCACCTCAGTGATGTACTCTTTCTTACCTTGTCTAGAACTTCTTGAAATCTTCTTCACTGCAATTTCCATGTCCATATCATTTAAGTATCCCCTATAAACAGCACCAAACCCCCCTTCGCCTAGCTTCCTCTGGTCTGAGAAGTTGTTTGTAGCTGAAACTAGATCATCATAAGAGAACCTTCTTGGCCCTGCTCCTCTTTCGAGGGCTTCATTAATCGACGTCATTTTCTCTGCTGCTCTTTTTCTTGTTATCATTTGTTTCCTCCTCCACAAAATCACAAATGTTGTAGTCGCCCCAGCTATTAGAACAAGTACCGAAATAATGACGCCAATTATAATCTTGCTCTTCTTTGAATTCTTACCTTTCGTCTCCTTAACGTTCAAGCTTGAATTGAACTCCCAAGATAGAAGTCTATGCCGTTCTAGATTCTGACCTGTAGCTGCTGAGAAGCCAACAGTGATCCACTCAGGCAAAAACTTACTGAGATCGATTATGTAAAATAGACTGGAATTCTCTCCAGGATTTGAGGTTGTTTGGTACTTCCAAAACACGCTCAAATTTCTATCAGTCGAACTATAGGTGATCCATGCCTCAGCAGTATCTCCACTGTGAAAGCTTGCATTCCAAGGTGTATATACAGTTGACATAATAGAGTTGTTGTTGATCCCTACATGCTCAACTTTTGGATCCCATTCTTCATTTGGATAAGAATCGAACTCCACCGAAACAATTTGATTATGAGAGGATTTCATGGTAGTAGTGTTAAATAGGCCTAAGAAGCCACCAGCAGAATTAGGTGGGATTTGAAAACCAACAGGAGCAAGGAAGAAAGCAATTCCATGACCATAATTAGGTGCATCAAGGGTATCAATAGAGAAGGAGAAATGAGATGTGAAATCAGAAAGTTTTCCTGAACTCGAGTCCCAGAGCCGCACCCTTTCAGGATAGGTTGCCCAGCCAACACGATTTATATAGTTCATAAGGTTGAATTCAATACGTCCACCAGAAGCCACTGCATCACCTTGATAATACATGTTGGTCTCGTTAAACTGAGATATTTGAAAATAAACTGAATTAGTAAAGGGAAGAATAAAAAGCGGGAGAAGGAAGGAGATGTAGAAAGAGGTGAGCATAATGATAGAGAAAGGGAAGGAAGATGAAGTGGTAGCAGCAGGGAAATGGCAGCCTAATCAAAACTACTATACTTAATGCAATACGGTCTCCAGCTCCAAAGCTAGCTAGCTAGGTATATATTATCCTGATGAGTACAAAGTAAACTTGGCTCTCAAGTTACACATATATTTTATATCCAAATCACGAAGCTTCCAAGGAAGGAAGGAAGGAGTCCATCTCTGATCATACATCGCCTGCAAAGGTGTTGCCAAGCGGAACAGCCGGGTCAACTTGGAATAGATAAGAGTAAAATATAGTAAATAAAGGCTTAGTGATGAATAATGATCTTAAACAGCAAGATTAAGATATCGAGCAATCCAGAAGGTAACGACTAACATGTTATAAAAACAATTTGTATACAGTTTAAAATATTAATTTATTTTTTTTAATGCATGGTTTATATACATTACTTAAGACTAATTGCTTGATTAACTTGATGTTTAAAATTTTGGATTAAATCATTGACTGTGAACTTATTTAGATCATTAAGAAAAAACAAAAAACATAGTTAGATCATTAAATACCTTCCAACATTGTTATTAAACTTTGTATAAGTGTTTAAACTTGAAAAATTTATACCCAATTCCTTAATTAATATTTACTCGGTCTATCCTATAATCTGGAATATGAATTTCAATAGATTGAATTAATTTTTTATTTTATTATATGTTAAAAAAATATCAAGATTAATTTACCATTAACCTAACATCAAAAAATAAAATTCAATAAAAATCTTATAATAAATAATAGAATTGACAAAAAAAAACATAAAAAATAACAAAAATCTCAACTAGATTTTTTGATTAATATTTAGTTAACTTGTTAAATTTTCGAGCCAAGTTATAAACCCCACTTAATTGATTTAATTTTTTAATTTTTTATATGATAATAATAAAAAATAATTTATTATTAATTTAATATTAAATAATAAAATTAAAAAAAAACCTCATTATAAATAATAAATTAAAAAAAAAAGCTAAAAAAAGTTCAGCCATATTAGTGCCTGAAGAATCAGTGTGTGGGCTTGAAGACCTGCATGCCTAGCCCATATATTTTTTTTCTTTGTATAAGTAACAGATGAGCTGTAGTTTATAATTATATAGGTATTCTCTAAAAAAATTAGCAAAATAATGGACCCCAAATAAAATATAATCAATGATTGCACCAACAATTATACCAACCAATGAAAAATATAAAAATTTCGTGTTTTCTAGATGAAGAAAGTTTTATTTATTTAATTGCATTTATTTCTGAGGAATCAAATGCATAGTTAACGCCATTGATTAGGAAGTGTATGGCTGAAATTATGGCTTATGAATTGGGTTGACTCACGATCTCCGAGTGATGAATGCAAGGCAGCATGAAAATGAAGTGGGATTACAATACCTTGAAACAGACACCTTTTATTTATTTTTTATATTCATTTTATTTCCTGGAAAAGAAAATAATGTATATATATTGAAAAAAAAAATACATTGGTGATATCACAGTGGAATAACCTCCTTAATTTTTTAAAACTCTCCAAATAAAAAACATAGTAATTAATAATTATAGAAAAACTCCAATATCACTCAAATTATATTAATTATTAAACAATGTCTCTCTTTTCTTTCATATATAATGCTACTACAACTTTCGAATAAGAAAACTATAAGCCTTAATACTAAATAGAAAAATAAAAATAACATTTTAGAACACTAGTTTCCTAACAACACTTATCTAATTAAAAAAATAGGTAAAATAAATTTCATAAAAACTTGTAATCAAGATTACAATTAGAAAGAATAAATATTTCCAGTACACATGAGTTTTCTAATTTTAGTGTATGAAATTTTGTAACCGGAAACACTGCTATAAAAGTTTTTTTATCGTCGAGTAAAGCCACTGGTAATTTGGTATTTTAATAGATATAAAATATTATTTAATATTAAAAAACAGATAATGTGTATTGTTCATGCAGACACGCGTTGTTGTTATTATTATTATAATGATTTTTGTTGTTGTTGTTATTGTAGTTATTATCATTACCATTGTTGTTGTTGTTGTTGTTGTTATTAGTATAATTATTCTTATTGTTCTTTCTGTTGTTGTTGTTGTTAGTATTATTATTGTTGTTGTTTTTATTCTTATTAGTATGGTGATGATGACGACTATTAGTAATATTGTTGTTGTTGTTGTTGTTGTTGTTGTTATTTGGGTCAGGCATGTTTGTCATACCCTAAGTAAACTTGAGTCGAGCATGTTTTCCAGGCCCAAGTAATGTGAGTCAGGCATAGTTGTCAGACTCAAGCACTTTAAGTCTGACATGATTGTTGTTGTTGTCATTATCATTATTGTTGTTGTTGTTATTGTTACTTGGATCGTGCATGTTTGCCAGACCCAAGTATCGTGGATCATACATGTTGCCAGGCTCAACTAAACTTGGGTCAAACATGGTTGTCAAACCCAATCACCTTATGTCTAGTATGGTTGTTGTTGTTATCGTCGTCGTCGTTATTATTATTACTTGAGCCAGTCATGTTTGCTAGACTCAAGTAAATTTAGGTTAGACATTTTTTTCCAAACACAAGTAATGTGGGTCAGACATGATTATTAGATTTAACTAAAGTTGGGTCAAGCATTATTATTGTTCCTGTTGTTGTTGTTATTGATATGATTATTATTGTTATTAGTATGACCCAAATATTGTGAGTCAAATATGTTTGCTAAACTCAAATATGATGGGTCAAACATGTTGCTAGACCCAACTAAACTTGGGTTAGTCATGATTACCAGACCCAAGCACCTTAGATCTAGCATGGTGGTTGTTGTTGTTCTTATTTTTAGTATTATTATTATTATTATTGTTGTTGTTGTTGTTGTTGTTGTTGTTGTTGTTGTTATTATTATTAGTTGGATCAGGTGTGTTTACCTCACCCCAAGTAAACCTTGGTCATGCATATTTACCAGATCCAAATAACGTGGGTCGGACATGCTGTAGACTCAACTAAACTTGGGTCAGACATGGTTGTCAGATTCAAGTACCTTGGGTCTGGCATGATTGTTGTTGTTGTTGTTATTACTTGAAATGAATATGTTTGTTAGATCCAAGTATCGTGGGTCAAGCATGTTGCTAGACCCAACTAAACTTGGGTCAATTATGGTTGTTATTGTTGTTGTGGGTCAATTATGGTTGTTATTGTTGTTGTTGTTGGAATTATTATTATTATTATTATTATTATTATTATTATTGTTATTATTCTTGTTCTTATAAGTGTCGCACCCGACATCGCGGCGGCCCTAAAAATAATTCTCGAATAAAAAAAAGGAACAGATTTCTGGCATCATGTTCTTTTAGGGGAAAATATCTTGTTTAAGGAGTCGCCACCTAGTATTATGGTCAC
>Ga0325411_1004023_pt1 | contig 16541 bp, 11 predicted proteins | sample PopdelMetagenome_13_FD_206181 | JGI IMG/M metagenome (GOLD analysis project Ga0325411, IMG submission 206181) | Populus deltoides microbial communities from Bellville, Georgia, United States - Xylem-PdIQD-R4 | ecosystem: Host-associated > Plants > Phyllosphere > Stem > Wood/Secondary xylem...
GTTCACTGTCTTCAACCCTCTCTATTTTTGCTCTCAAATAATTGCCTCTTTTATAGGCAATTCTTGGCAACCTTCTCCAGCAATAGCAAGGGGACAATAGGTCCTGAAATCATGCCACTAATTGTGGCACTAGTGGTGCTTCCACTAAGCCAATGTTAGTGGTGGGGTATTGCCACTAAATGGCAATATCCTAACAGTTATGTCATGGTAGTTAAGGCATAAGCTATTGTGCTTGGTCAAGTTCCAAGCATTTGATTCCACAAGGTAAATTCTGATTAGTGAATTAGCTTATACTTTGGAACGGAAATCATTAATAAATGGCTTTTTCGAGATCAATCATGTATAGTTCTGGTGACAGTAATGTTAAATCTGAAGCAGTAGATTCTGATGTAAATGCATATAACTGCAGTTGTAATCAGCTTTTCTCATTGCAGCTGCTTCTAGTGAAACTTGGAGGACGCATTATCTATTTTGGGCCAGTAGGTCAATTCTCAAGCAAAGTGATCGAATATTTTGAGGTCAGTTTTTCTCCATATTCTTTGTCTCAGTTGCTTCCGATCATACTACCTCGCATGAGCGCATGAGCAAAACATTGTCTTTTATTTTGGTTTTGTTAAGTTTCTTATATTTCAACCTTGAATTTCTTGCTTAGAGTATTCCTGGGGTGCCTAAGATTGAAGACAAGTATAATCCAGCAACATGGATGTTGGAGGTTACTTCTAGATCTGCAGAGGCTGAACTGGGTGTAGATTTTGCACAAATTTATCGAGAGTCCACATTATACAAGTAAGCATAGAAGTACTTGGATGTTTTGTATTGATCCATTACAGTGAAGAAACTTGACAACCTACATGTCACAATTGAATGCGTTAAGACAATCCTTCGATATGCAAACCTCAAAAGCAACTAGTCAAAACTTTTGAGTGATCGTTCAAGATGTTTCAAGAAATAATGAGATCTTACATTTATATGAGTCATGACCCCTAGTGATAACCACTCTCCTACGCGTCTGACTGCAGGGAGAACAAACAGCTAGTTGAGCAATTGAGTTCACCAATCTCCGGTTCAAAGGACTTGCATTTTCACAGCCGATTTCCACAGAATGGTTGGGAGCAGCTCAAAGCATGCATTTGGAAACAGAACCTGTCATATTGGAGAAGTCCTGCATATAATCTCATACGCATTTTTTATATTTTTTTGGGATCTGTTCTATTTGGTCTACTGTTCTGGCAGCAAGGAAAACGAATGTTAGCTACTCTATTCTTGTTCACGCTTTCATAAACCAGAAAATTACAGTCTTCGACTAAACATTGACATGAATGGTATTTTTTCTGTAGAGAAAACCATCAAGACCTGTTTAATATACTTGGTTCCATGTACTCTGCAATAATCTTCTTCGGTATAAGCAATTGCTCAGGAGTCCTGCCACGCATTGCAGCAGAGCGGGCTGTCATGTACAGGGAAAGATTTGCAGGAATGTACTCTTCATGGGCCTATTCATTTGCACAGGTAAAGGTGTTTTAAGAAAGCTGGTTTAATGGATAGAAATCGAAGTCAGATTCAAAACTTATCTAATTTATTTCATTTCGCATTTTTTTAGTCATTTCAGGTATCTCAGTTTCGTTTTCTTTTTATTTTCTGTGTAGGTGCTAGTCGAGGTTCCGTACTTGCTCGCTCAAGCAATTATTTATGTGACCATAACACATACAATGATCGGCTATTCCTTGTCTCCCTATAAGATATTCTGGTCTGTCTATGGGATGTTCTGTACATTGCTTTCCTTCAACTACCTTGGAATGCTGCTCATATCAGTGACACCAGACATTCAACTGGCTTCAGCTTTAACCTCACCTTTTTACACAATGCTGCATCTATTTTCCGGGTTCTTTGTCCCGAGAACTGTAAGCTTAATTTCGTATTGTCCTACTTAATTAGTTTATTTCCAGTGTTTTCCAAGTGCAATACATTTTGTTTCAATTCTGCTATGCTTCATCCTTGAACATTTGTAGATGCAAAAACATAAATATGCTATTCGACTCCCAATAACGGGGCCTTTTTTACTTCTTGCAGTATATTCCAAAGTGGTGGATTTGGTTGTACTATATTAGTCCCACATCCTGGCAACTGAATGGTTTGTTCACTTCACAATATGGTGATCTGGAGAAAGAAATAACAGTATTTGGCCAGACTAAAAGTGTTGCTGCTTTTTTACAAGATTACTTCGGTTTTCACCGCAACTTCTTGAGTGTTGTTGCTGTCGTCCTTATAATCTTTCCCATTATCTTTGCTTCTCTTTTTGCTTATTTCATTGGAAGGCTGAACTTCCAGAAAAGGTGAATTATGATGTACGGATCTCTCTGTCGACGCATCTTAATTGCCTTCATTCCATTTTATTTCTGTAAATGGAGATACAGCATTTATTTTATGAGTGACATGTATCCTCTCCCTGGTTTTTCCTCCACTCCGTGACATCAACATGGCCTTTTTTTTTTTGTTGTGGTTGAAATTTTGGTTCCCAGACAACTTTTGCTTTTGTCCGGACGTAAACTAGCTTTATTACAGGTCAGTGGAAAGTTTCAACTTGAAACAAGACATGATTGTAACTTGTAAGTATAAATCGGTATGATACTTTGTCCAAAGCAAGAGACTAACAAGGGCTTGTGCTTTACAAGTTTGATTCGTTTCTCTTGCTCTGTCGGGAGATCTTAGGAGTGACTCTGATTATTTCTCAGTACGGAAATATTCGTTTGATTTCCTCCAATATTGAAGCGTCCCTTGCTAGCTACAATTAAGATGATTTGTTGTTGATATAAGTTTTATACAAATCTGATATTTTTATTATGACTACAAGAACAAAATATATATTTATGGAGTAATTAAGCATTTTGCTACCCTCGTTTTCTATTTATTGTGTGAGATGTTTTTGTTCTTTCATTAATTTCGTACTTATCCTCTGTGATGCCCTATCTCCAGAAGTGCATTATCTTCTTTTTCTCAGATTGTTGAATAAGTTGTTTTTTTTATTTTTTATTTTTTTCATTGCTTCTTCACTCATAACATTATTGATTATATATATAATAACACTACATGTTGTAAATATTTATTTGGTTAAGCAATTAAGTGTTATATACATTATGATATAATGGGTTTATAAAAAATAATATTTAAATCTATAAATATATTCTTTTATATATTATAAAACTTATATAGAATGGAATGCTAAAATGAGCGGGGTTGACATTTTTTGTAGAAGTAGGAGATTCGGAACAACTTTTACTGTATAGGAGGTGTGCGTTATATTGTTGGTCTATTATTTTTTTCATCCTATAAAAGATATTAAAATAATATAATTTTTTTAAAAAAAGATATCCAAGATTATGATTATCCACTCGAGATCCAAAAATATTAAAAAAAAATTCAAGTCAAACTTGATGAACCTGTTGAATCTATAACTCGACACATGATACTGGGATAATTCAATAGAAATAAAAAGAGTAAATAAATAAGAAATACTAATTTTTGAAAACATTAATTAAAAAAAAAATACCTTCAAGTATTGTCTCAAATTAAATGTTGATGGATGCAATCAATTAAAAAAAACAATTTCTAAAAAGGATTTTAAAAAAACCAAACTCAAACCATGTAAATCATTGAAACTGATGGATTGGGTCATGAGACTAGAACTACCATATAAAAGACAGACACAAAAAAATTACAAAGAAAAATTCTCAACTATAAAAAATAAAATAAAACAATGAGGATTAAATCTTGTACCAAAAATAATTGAAAGAAACTAATTAGGTATTAAATTGAAAACAAAATAAATGAATAAAATGATAGAAAAGGAACAATTAAAAAAATAAGGACCAAATTTTTTTAAAAAATGAATTAAAATTCTAAATGACAAAATCAAAATAAATAAGAAATACTAATTTTTGAAAACATTAATTAAAAAAAAAATACCTTCAAGTATTGTCTCAAATTAAATGTTGATGGATGCAATCAATTAAAAAAAACAATTTCTAAAAAGGATTTTAAAAAAACCAAACTCAAACCATGTAAATCATTGAAACTGATGGATTGGGTCATGAGACTAGAACTACCATATAAAAGACAGACACAAAAAAATTACAAAGAAAAATTCTCAACTATAAAAAATAAAATAAAACAATGAGGATTAAATCTTGTACCAAAAATAATTGAAAGAAACTAATTAGGTATTAAATTGAAAACAAAATAAATGAATAAAATGATAGAAAAGGAACAATTAAAAAAATAAGGACCAAATTTTTTTAAAAAATGAATTAAAATTCTAAATGACAAAATCAAAATAAATAAATAAATGCAAATGATAAAAAAAATAGCAATCAAAAGAATGAGAAAGAAAAATCAAAAGAAAAATGACCAAATTGAAATTAGTACTATTCTTATTGGAAAAAAAAATTTAAAAACCTAATAAGATGGATAAAATTGAAAACCATTAAAGCTTTGACAAAAGAGCAAAGGAAAGAAAGAAATAATCAAAAGTAGAAGGACCAAATTGAAAAACTTATACTTACAAATTAGAATTGAAGGATTAATTGAAAACAAATAAAACTTTAACAAAAAATATAACAAAAATTAAAAATCAAAACTAAAAGGATTGAATCTGAAACACCAACTACAATAAAGATCGAAGTTGATTTTATGGGGTAAGAGAAAGAAATAAAAGTGAAAAAACAAGGAAATGTCATCTATGACAAACCAACCACCTTTAAATGCCACGCGCTACCATTAAAGAAAGATGACATGAAGGAGAACCAAATAAGATGATAGAGGCTCATTTTACACCACTGGGAAATGCCGCTCGCCCCGTTAAAAATACACGGCGTCTCCTCCACGCTAACAACCTTTTGTATTTAAAAATCATAAATTAAAATGAAAAATTACGTTACAATCCTCAAACAAACCACAAATTAAAAAAATTATGAAAAAAAGACTCATTACTTATCTTTCAATGGCTTAAATTTTTTGTCTTTAAGGTCATATATATAATTTTACTGTATTTAAAAAAGAAAAATACAATAACATCCCTGCCCTAAAGCGGTAGTTTTTTGTATTGCATGAGTAATTAAATTCTTTTACTGTTTATAAATATATTGAATATATAAAAATACTTTTAAACAAATTCATATTAATTACTAATGTAACTTATAAAAAAAACAAGTAAAGTCCTAGTTCAAAGGCAAGTATTTTTTATAAAAATAACAAAAAAGGCCGTAGTGAATAAAGAAAACGTCAAGAAGACTACAATGTTTTTTCTTTTCTTTTGTTTTTGTAATCAGTACTTGCGAAGGGTGGATTCAGATTCAAATTCAAGGTAAATCAAGTAAAACCTGACCATGCTTGCATTTAATCCTAGCAAGTTTAAGATATTCTTAAAAAGTACCTTGTCAGTGAAGATCTTGTCATACGACGTGGTTTTTTTTTTAAAATTGTTTTTAAAATCTTTTATTTAATTTTTTTTATTTTAAATCGTTTTAATATTAAAAATAAATTTTAAAAAATAAAAATATATATTATTTTAATATATTTTTATTTAAAAAAAAATACTGACAGTACTGCCATAATATCAAACTCTAAAATAATTCAAGTAGATGCAATTATTTATACAATTACACCAAACTCAATCTTGATGGATCCCACTTCCACGTTACCAGTTGCTTCTTCCAGTTTGAGATATGGTTTGCAGTTCGCACATGGCAATATCTTTCTTTGTCTTCGCCTGTGATGTTTTCCTTGGTTTATGTCCGGACGGCAGACTGATCTGATCTGATCTTCAAGCCCCAAAAATTGTGTGTTTTCTTGCACTTCTTGTTCATAAATTATACATATCGAAGTCACGTGCACTTGTTCTTCACAAAAATCATACTCGGAAGTCGGAACCTCTTATTTTTATTGAATATTACACTTGCCAGCTGGCTTACTAATGAAAGTCCCGGTTCTTTGGGATTGGTTTAACCCACGCTGATTTACTCATCACTCCAACTGTACTATTCATGCATGTATCCCTTTTTTTAAATTAGTTTTCAAAATCAATATATATATAATAATTCATCCAGAAAATAAACGAAGTTCCCATTTAACTTGATGTCTTAAGAAGTAGAGATCAAGAGTATGTTTGACATCACTTATAAAATATGATTTCTTATTCTACATATAATTTGAGTTTTATTTCTCGTAATTAACTCATGATAAAATAAAATAATTTCAAATTAGAAGTATATTTGATTAAAAAAAATCAAAACAATTTCATAAAATGAGATTTGTAATGTAAGTTAGAATTATAAATTAAAAGTTAAGAATTATAATTCAATTTTGCAATATATTTTTTTATCTAAAAATTAAAAAAAATTAAAAATCTTAAATCAATTTAAGATATATTAAAATAATCTTTTGGGCCACAAACATGACGCGTTTCATTGCCTAATCAACTGCAGGGTTTTTTGAGCAGTAATAGAAATTGCTTTTTAAATATTTTTTATTTAAAAATATATTAAAATAATCTTTTGGCCAAACACCCCATTGTTAAAATAAACGCCATCTTTATCCATGCAGATTTTCTCTTTCGTTGTGTTGTTCTTTTTTTTCTTTTTCTTTTTTCACTCTGTCTGCAACTTGAAGTCTTTCTGTTTGTCTAACAATGGCTCAGCTGGCCGGCCCTGATGAAATAGAGTCATTTCGGATTGAGTTAGCTGAGATTGAAAGAAACATAAGAACCTCATTCAGGAGTCAAGTGCCGAGTTTTCATAGTGTTTCAAATGGGAGTTCTGAGCACGTTAGGGATGCAGATGATGAAGATATGTTACAGTGGGCTGCTGTTGAGAGATTACCCACCTTTGAACGGATTACTACTGCTTTATTTGAGCAGCAAGATTGCACTGCGGCAAATGGAGATGCTAAGGGGAAAAAAATTGTCAATGTTTCCAAACTTGGGGCTCAGGAGCGGCATGTGTTCATCGAGAAGCTCATCAAGCACATTGAAAATGATAATCTCCGATTGCTGCGGAGACTTAAGCAAAGGATTGACAAGTAAACATTCCTTTTACTTTTCCCTCTTCAAAGATATGCAGGTATTATCGTCATACATACTGAAGTACACTAGGAAATGTTGCTGTCTTCGATAAAGAATTTCGCTGTATCGATGGGTTTCCTTGGAGTACTGTCAGCTTTTATGTCGTGGCTTATCTTTAACGCATATTTAGCCTGATTGCATATCTATTGGATCGTTTCATTGATTTAGCTTCAATTATGTTTTCCAGAGTTGGTGTGAAGTTTCCCACTGTGGAAGTGAGATACAGAAATCTTTGTGTTGAAGCAGAATGCGAGTTAGTTCACGGAAAGCCTCTACCCACTCTGTGGAACACTGCCAAGAGCTTGCTCTCTGTAATGACCTGCGTATAACAAGAATAAGTTGTCTAGTTCTCTTTTTATTCATCACTGCTCATTGGATCTTCTAAACTCTTAAAAATTCAAATGTTGTAACGTGGAAAGGATGTCTTTTTGACCTGACAGTTGAAAGTGACGACAAGTGTATGAATGTTGAACACGTACATAATTCAAACAATTCACGTTGCGGGTCTTTTCTGCTTAAATCTAGTCATTTACCAGTCGAAGGACATACAATCAAGTGGTTTATTTCCATGTGTAAATTGCTAACTCCCTTTGAGCTTTTTGTTTGTGGCAGGGGTTTGCCAGTCTCTCATGCTCAAAACAGAGAACCAAGGCAGGCATCTTAAAAGATGCCGGTGGCATTCTTAAGCCAGGAAGGTAACTGTCAAATATGCTGGTGTTTATTAAGTTCAATTAATGGTTGAACAGGCACACCTCAGCCGTTAGTCTCGTCCTTTTGACATGATAAACTAGTATAAGAAAATTGGCAACCGATGAAATTGCTGTTTCTGTTCAAGATTTATTTCCTTGCAGTTGCTGAAAAGGGAACAAAGAAAATAACAGGTGGCCCAAAAACTTGAAGATTTCTCTAAGATTAAAACAGACCACAAATGAATTTTGGGAAAAGAATATTGCATTACTCCTAAATCAACTTCCTACTTAAGCAGCATATACCATCAGGAGATTTTGCTTACAAATTTCCGTCTAAACTGTTTTTCATTGAGATAGAAAGTTTCAAATGTTGCAAATTCCAATTGATATCTCCTCCATTCAGTAACCCATATATATTTTACTGCTTTTTCAGACAGATTAGTCACTAAAGTATTTTCTAGATGTTGTAGGAATATATTCTCTCAGCTGCTTCTTTTTCTTGCTTTAGAGATTCTTAAGTTTCTCATTTCAACTTATCTTTGTTGCAGAATGACGTTATTGCTCGGCCCCCCAGGATGTGGCAAAACCACTTTGTTGTTGGCTCTGTCTGGGAAACTAAGCCATGCTCTCGAGGTTTCTTAGTGCTTGTCAGTTGTACAAATGAGTAAAAAATTTAACCAGAAGAAAAGAACAGAATTCTTAGAGAATTTTCCCAAAAAAATTTGAAACTTGGTCTCGTGCCGCATTTTCTAACAGCACACCGATACCAAACAGAAAGCATAAAGCTTTCCGCAAACAAATCTAAACTGAGCATTGCGTTTCAGATTATTTGCTTTTATGTTTCTCTGACCTATGTGTTCTTAAACAGGTCTCGGGAGAGATATCTTACAATGGTCACAGCTTGGAAGAGTTTGTTCCTCAGAAATCCTCAGTGTATATAAGCCAACACGATCTGCATATTCCAGAGATGACGGTGAGGGAAACAATTGATTTTTCTGCACGTTGTCAGGGCATAGGAAGCAGAGCTGGTAAGAATTCTTTAGACACACAAGTGATAATTTTGATACTCAAATCAAACTCTCAACTTAGTGCAACTGAATAAATCTTTCCTGGTAGATATCATGATGGAAGTCATTAGAAGAGAGAAGCAAGCGGGGATACTTCCAGATCCTGATGTGGATGCTTACATGAAGGTGCGTGTGAAACTTTAAGCATGTCTGAAATTTTACTTTCTACTTTCACAAGGTTCCGCGAAAGGTTGCAGAAATAGGTTTCCCTCTGCCCAGGGTCAAAACTCTTGGAAGTTAAACATGAAGGACCATGTTCAAAAAGTTAATCAAATTTTACCCAAGTTTAGTTTGTTTGCCTTTATTAATGACTGCGTACGATAGCCAGTGTTTTATGGGCACAACAATAACATTCCTCGCTTTGTCACAGGCAATATCAGTTGAGGGACTGAAAAGTACACTTCAGACAGACTACATATTGAAGGTGGTTTACTAGATTTAATCTATGGCGCTGAACTGCTGAAGTATTTATGTTTTCTTCACTTCTTGTTGAAACAGGGTCTTATTTCTATGTTATCATCAACACAAATTTTTCTTTCTTTCAGATTCTAGGACTTGATATTTGTTCTGATATAATGGTTGGGGATGCCATGAGAAGAGGTATCTCAGGTGGTCAGAAGAAAAGGCTGACTACAGGTAGGGTATGTTTGAGATAAGAATTGATATTTTAACGAATTTAGCTCTGTTCATTTGAGAACTTTTGAAGCAAAATTGAGAAGTCTTGACGTGCTGGGTTCAACCGTTCATTCGAGTACACTGGCATCCATTAACTTTCTCTTGGTTTTCCTGCACAGGGGAGATGATTGTGGGGCCCGTGAAAGCACTCTTCATGGATGAAATATCAAATGGCTTAGACAGTTCAACCACTTTCCAGATTATGTCTTGTATGCAGCATTTGGCTCACATTACTGATGCAACTGTATTGATTTCCCTACTTCAGCCAGCACCGGAGACCTTTGATCTATTTGATGATATCATTCTAATGGCTGAAGGGAAGATTGTTTATCACGGGCCACGTTCTACTATTAGCAAATTTTTTGAAGACTCTGGATTCAGGTGCCCTGAAAGAAAAGGCATAGCGGACTTCCTCCAAGAGGTGTCTTTGAGCTTCAGGTTTTATCTTCATCCATACACAATGCCAAAACGGAGTTCTCTCTTACTTTGCTATTTTTCTGCAGGTTATCTCAAGAAAAGATCAAGGGCAATACTGGCACCGTACTGAACAACTTCACAGTTACATACCAGTTGACCAGTTTGTTAAGAAATTCAAAGAAAGCCAGTTTGGTGAGAAGCTAGACAAGGAGCTGTCAAGGCCATTTGATAAGTCTAAAAGCCACAAGAATGCCTTAACCTTCTCTAAATATTCATTAACAAAGTGGGAACTCTTCAAAGCTTGCAGTATGAGAGAATTTCTTCTGATGAAGAGGAATTCTTTTATATACGTGTTAAAATCTATACAGGTATCTTCCTACATAATTGCTTTTAAATTTTCCATGTATAATATACTTTTATGCAGCCTTGTTATATCTGAAAATATCTCTGATTCTCTCTCTGCAGCTAGTTATTGTCGCTTCAATATGTATGACAGTCTTGCTGCGTACAAGAATGGGTGTTGATGAGATCCACGCAAATTATTACATGGGTGCTTTATTCTATGCCCTTGTTATATTAGTTGTTGATGGAGTTCCAGAGTTACAGATGACTACCTCCCGACTTGCAGTTTTTTATAAGCAGAGAGAATTATACTTTTATCCTGCTTGGGCTTATGCGATCCCAGCTGCTATTCTTAAAATTCCACTTTCTTTAATGGAAGCTTTTGTTTGGACAGCCCTTACATACTATGTCATTGGTTACAGCCCCGAGCTTGGAAGGTGAACATCAGAGTGAAAATTATCAGCAGATAAAATGTAGAATGGCTGCTAATTACGGTGCAAGAGAAAGAGTACTGTAGATTGAGAATCTAACTCACAGATTCTGCAGCTGTGCATATCATCATCATTATAATTTTAGACAAATGAAAAAAATAAATACTATGCAAAACTTTTAACTTGGAAGAGCAAATATGTTAAAATTCTGAGATGTTTTTGAATGAGATAATTGTTCATAGGATGCAAGGAATAGAGAACCTGCTACTTGCTGAGAACAACTGAATTATGTGTCTTGCAGTTTCTTTGATTACTTGTATTTCAGAACTTATTATATCATAAATTCCTTCATTCCTGTGATAAGTTGTTGTGTTTTCAGGTTCCTCCGGCAATTTCTTATACTATTTCTGTTACATTTAGCATCATTATCCATGTTTCGTTTTGTTGCCTCAATCTTCCAAACCGCGGTTGCTTCAATGACAGCTGGAAGTATCGCTATTATGGGTTGTTTACTATTTGGTGGCTTTGTAATCCCAAAACGTACGATTTCCCATAATCTTGTTAATAGAATCTTCAGATGACTGTTCTGAACAACTTATCCTATTGCAGCCTCTATGCCTGCTTGGTTGCAATGGGGATTTTGGATTTCTCCAATGACATATGGTGAGATAGGTTTGACGACAAATGAGTTTCTCGCTCCTCGATGGGAAAAGGTATTAACTTCTCTAGCTTTCAGTATGTAGGTTCTCTTAGGCCTCCAATAATATGTTAGAACTTAGAACTAGGGTACAAGGAAACTTTTCATGAGTGTAATATAATACTCCTACTGGACCCAAACCCTCTCTATTGAGTTGCTTATATAACGATGTGGGGGGGATTTTTCCTGCTCCTCATGTACCATCAGGTAGAGCATGAGAAAAGTTCTCGTAAAACTAGAAGTTGAGCCATACTTTTCTTGAGAATCTCATCTCAGTATTTCTTTTTGAAACTTGAAAAAAGAATGGAAAGGAAAAGATACTGTTGGTGTTTGTTTAAAGGGATCGATTTCCCATTACTTGTTACTAGTGAATAGTGATAATTAGATGTAGAGTGAAGAGTGTTTTCTATTAGTATGCACATGTGAAAATGAGAATCTAATCATACTTTGAAGAAAAAGCCATTTATTTTCAATTTTATCCACAGATTGTGTCCGGTAACACAACCATAGGGCAACAAACACTAGAAAGCCGAGGGTTAAACTTCCATGGTTATTTTTATTGGATATCAGTTGGTGCCTTGATGGGGTTGGCTTTACTTTTCAACATTGGTTTTACCTTGGCTTTAACGTTCTTGAAACGTAAGTTCATCTTCTAGTTCTTAATAATATATTTTAAATACAATGTGTATTCCATGCTAACCAAATACATCGATATGGATTCAGCTCCGGGAAACTCTAGAGCTATCATTTCTTATGAGAGGTACTATCAGCTACAAGGGAGAAAGGATGATGTTGATGGTTTTGACAAAGACAAAAAACTCCACAGCGCTAATGAATCTAGCCCCGGCCCTAAAAAAGGTGCTTGTTTTGTCATTATTCCGTTACTTGTAGGTTTGTCTTTTTATATAGTCTACATGGTCAGTACTGGCATAGATACATATATCTCCCGCACCTTTTTAAGTGGTGCCCTCAATAAATTTTGCAGGAAGGATTGTTTTACCTTTTGAACCCCTTGTGATGACATTTAAGGACGTGCAGTATTATGTTGACACCCCCTTGGTAATTATGATAAATCTAATTTATGTTTGAATTATATATGAATAGCCATAAAATACTGGGAGCAACTTATGTCTGCAAATGTCATTGTTTTTGCCTCAGGAAATGAGAAAACGAGGTGTTTTGCAGAAGAAGCTCCAGCTTCTTTCCGACATTACTGGTGCATTCAGGCCCGGTATTCTTACAGCACTGATGGGGGTTAGTGGAGCCGGGAAAACGACTCTTATGGATGTTCTTTCTGGAAGGAAAACTGGTGGTACTACTGAAGGGGAGATTAGGATTGGCGGGTACCCAAAGGTTCAAGATACATTTGCTAGAATATCCGGTTATTGTGAGCAAGCAGACATACATTCCCCTCAAATAACTATAGAAGAATCTGTAGTTTTCTCTGCTTGGTTGCGGCTCCCATCTGTCATTGATCCGAAAACTAAATTTGTACGATATATTTTCAATTAGAGTTAATAGCTTGATCCTAGAGTTTCCCTTTAAGATTGAGTACTTTCACTGAACTCTGGATTTTCTCGTGACTTCCTCTCTAGGATTTTGTCAATGAAGTCCTTGAAACTATTGAGCTTGATGGGATTAAGGATTCTTTAGTAGGCATTCCAGGAATTAGTGGTTTATCAACTGAACAGCGTAAACGACTGACTATAGCTGTGGAGCTAGTTTCCAATCCATCTATAATATTTATGGATGAGCCCACATCTGGCTTAGACGCAAGAGCAGCTGCGATTGTTATGAGAGCAGCGAAGAACATAGTTGAAACGGGAAGAACAGTTATTTGCACAATCCACCAGCCAAGTATTGATATCTTTGAGGCATTTGATGAGGTAAAAAAATATGGGCACTTTGCATAAAGGAACATGACATGGTGAAATGGATGCCACCAAGTTCTCTCAATAAACAATCTATGGATCCGATGTAAATGCATGTTAATGTTCTTAAGACATTATTTTCACAGCAGTTGATTCTAATGAAAACTGGAGGACGCCTTATCTATTCTGGACAGCTGGGTCAGCGGTCAAGCGCACTCATTGAGTATTTTGAGGTCTGTTATACTAAAATTCTTTATTTAAACGTTTCTATTAATATAGCTGCCTTCCGTATATATATGTAATACCTTTGGTTGCTGTCAACCTTCATATATTTTGACCTTGGTTCTACTTAACTGGATATCTTGAACAGAAAATTCCTGGAGTGCCTAAGATTAAGGACAACTATAATCCGGCAACATGGATGTTAGAGGTTACTTCTAAATCTGTAGAGGCTGAACTTGGGGTAGATTTTGGACAAATTTATGAAGGGTCCACCTTGTATAAGTAAGTGCCAACGCTAGGATGCTCTATATCTATGTTGTAAAAGATGAAAATTCACCACTCTCTTTGACTGTATATTGCATCAATGGATCTGAGGTGGTCTTCGTTATTAATGAAGGTTTTCTCGGTTTGTGCTTGATTCATCTCTGAATTTCGGATTTCACATTGTCTAAATATGCGTATAAATGTTTGAAAGCTATTGAATATAACTCGCGAGTGATACAAGGAGTCTCTTTCCTGACTGCAGGGAGAACAGGAAGCTGGTTGAGCAATTGAGTTCAAAAACTCCTGGTTCAAAGGACTTGCATTTTCCTACCCAATTTTCACAGAATGGCTGGGAACAGCTCAAAGCATGCCTCTGGAAACAGAACTTGTCTTATTGGAGAAGTCCTCCGTACAATCTGTTGCGCATTTCTTTCATATCTTCTGGAGCTCTTTTGTTTGGCCTACTGTTCTGGCAGCAAGGAAAGAATATGTAAGCCAATACATAGTCCTGATATTTAGTTGGATGTGTTTTTTAAATTGAAAAACGTTGTCATGATTCTTTCTGATTTTGTAGAAACAACCAACAAGACTTGTTCAGTATGCTTGGTGCAATGTACACGGCCATAATGTTCTTTGGAATAAACAATTGTTCTACAGTTCTGCCTTATGTTTCAGCAGAGCGGACAGTTCTGTACAGGGAAAGATTTGCTGGAACGTACTCTGCATGGGCCTATTCATTAGCACAGGTCAGATGTCTCATGAAAACTGGTTTAATTTATTTCCTGTCAATTTACAAACCAGAGTTGCATCTGTTATTTTAGGTAACTTGTGTTTTATTATTTTGCAGTTGTTAGTTGAGGTTCCTTACTTGTTCGCTCAATCAGTTATTTATGTGATTGTCACATATCCTATGATCGGTTACTCCTTGTCTGCCTATAAGATATTCTGGTCTCTCTATGGGATGTTCTGCACGTTGCTTTGCTTCAACTACCTGGGGATGCTGCTCATATCAGTGACACCAAATGCTCAAGTGGCTATCATTTTATGCTCAATCGCTTTCACAACAATGAACTTTTTCGCTGGATTCATTGTGCCGAAAAAGGTAACATCGACTCTTAAGCTAGATTCATATTTTCTCCACTGTTTTCCTAGATGAATTCAATTTGCTTCAGTACGTCACAAAGTCAAAATGCATATCTTAACAGATCATACATATGTCTGGCTTTAGGATCGCTACAACCAGTCCAACACGTATGGAGTTAACCAACAGTTGAAATCTATGGTTATCGTTTTCTAGAGTAGGGTTGTGTTTCTACGTACAGATGTTGAAATACATAAAACTGACTCGATTATGGTGCTCTTTTGCTTCATGCAGCGTATTCCAATGTGGTGGATTTGGTTGTATTATATTTGTCCCACATCTTGGGCATTAGAGGGTATGTTCACCTCGCAATATGGAGATCTGGACAAAGAAATATCAGTCTTCGGCGAAACCAAGACTGCCTCAGCTTTTATAGAGGATTACTTCGGGTATCGTCAAGACTTTTTGGGTGTTGTTGCTCTTGTGCTTATCATCATTCCCATTGTCATCGCTTCTCTTTTCACTTATTTTATTGGAAAACTGAACTTCCAGAGAAGGTAAATTCTGTATTCATATTTGTCCATTATTGTATCCTTCGAGGTTAACATGCTTATTTTCATGGAGAGGAGGAGAATGACTTGTGGTTAGACAGTTGATGACCATGGATAGCATGTAATCCATCCAGTTTTTTACGGTTTGTAGGGCCTTTTTGTAAGTGTGGTAGAAATTGTTTTAATTTTAAAGTGTTTCTTTTCAAAGAAATACATTAAAATAATATTTTTTTTATTTTTTTAAATTTATTTTTTATACCAATGTATTAAAACGATTCAAATGCTAAAAAACTTTTAAAAAAAAAAACTCAAAAAGATAGTTATACTATAACGTTAAACAGAACCTTAGAAGAGATATAATATATTTGAAGGGGTTAATTTGTAAGGATGTAATTGAATAGACGACACAACCAGAGGGATTAAAATAGACTTTAAGAGGAGCCGAGCCATGGTCCCCTCCCGTCCTAGAGTAGCTCCGCCCCTGATGCCTGGAGTTCCCATTTTAAAAATCGAATGTATTTTTCCATGGTTTATCGATGAGTATTAACTCAGTGAGTATGTCCTATATATTGTTGGATTTATTTTAAATTCCATTATAAACTTAAAAAGGGTATATAAACAAAATCCTCCATCGAACAAGATCGATTCGGTTACCAAAAGACCAAGCTCTAATAAATACTAAAATGATTATAATTGGAGGATTGTTGAAGTCAGCTATCATCCTCCCCTGGCAAATACGAGGGTACCAAAATCGGGCTTTAAGGAACTAGATGGCTCTGGACAGACAGCGGTTCTCAAAATATATTTGTTTTTGTATTTAAAAATTGTTTTTAAAAATTTTTGAGTTTTTTTTAATTATTTTTTTGTAATTTCCGACCGTTTTGATGTTTTAATATTAAAAATAAAATTTCAAAATAAAAATATATTATTTTAATATATTTTTAAATTAAATAAATAAAAAAAAAACAATTATTCAACTCATCAAACTCTAACAGCCGAACTCAACACTCTTTCATCAATTACTTATGGAACTTCGTTGATTCCCTACTGGGCGTATCCACAAGTACTTTTGGTCTGGGCATTTAAGATGGGCTGTACTGTTTTCCTTTCTTTTGGATAC